>ERZ808040.1930-NODE-1930-length-12758-cov-4.203139_pt1 | contig 12758 bp, 11 predicted proteins | sample MGYA00380191_ERZ808040 | MGnify/ENA primary metagenome ERZ808040 (study PRJEB31490, sample SAMN06133395) | mouse gut metagenome | isolation source: J6 | host: mice | place: China: Chengdu | collected 2015-05 ... | reverse complement strand
CGCCTCGTTCAGCCGCCTTGCAGGCTGAAAATTTATCCTGCGCCAAACATACGGGCAATTAGGGTGGATTATACTAGAAGAATGCCAAAGATAGGTTTTGGTGACTTATTCCATGAAATATATTCAGGGCATGCCCAGTGCATGCCGGGCCATAAAATGCAACAGGGAAGGAAACGTATACATGAACATCAGAAGAGCAAAAGAACAGGATATGGAAGGAATCAACAATCTGCTGAATCAGGTGCTGATGGTGCACCACAACGGCAGGCCCGATTTGTTCAAGAGCAATACAAAGAAGTATACGGATGAGGAATTGCTTGCCATAATAGAGGATGAGGGCAAACCCATTTTTGTAGGGGTGGATGAAAAGGGGCAGGTGCTGGGATACGCCTTCTGCGTTTTCCAGCAGTATGTGGACAACCATATCCTTACGGATATCAAGACCCTCTACATAGACGATCTATGCGTGGATGAGACCTTCAGAGGACAGCATATAGGGAAACAGCTTTACGAGTATGTGATGGCGTTTGCCGGGGAACAGGGTTGCTATAACGTGACTTTAAACGTTTGGGAGTGCAATCCCGGCGCCCGGAAATTCTACGAGAGCTGCGGATTTACCCCCTATAAGACCGGGATGGAGAAGATACTGTAGGATTTCAGCGCCGGGAACCTGTTACCCAAAGAAGACGGAAGGAAATAAAATACTTGTACATAGGTACCTGTATATTGTATATTATATCCATACTTGAGAAAACGGGGGGCGCAGGAATGTCTTTTTATCAGATTATATCGGTTCTGATACTGCTTGTGTTTTACGGCAGCTATTTTGCCAAGAAGCTCTCCCAGAAGAGAAAAGGCATCCGTACAACCCAGATCGGCGTGGGGAAGGCAGGCCTTTCCCGGACGGTTGAAATCCTGATGGGAGTTGCTTCCGTGATGGTTCCGGCAATGGAAGCCGCAGGTATCATCCGGAACCGGACACAGTCCCCTGAGTGGCTTCGTATGGCGGGGGTCCTGACAGCCGTCCTGGGCAACATATCATTCCTGGCGGGAATGCTGACCATGCGTGACAGCTGGCGGGCCGGTGTTTCAAAGGATAAGACGGCACTGGTCACCCGGGGGATCTTCCGGATCAGCCGTAATCCTGCTTTCCTGGGGTTTGACCTGGTGTATCTGGGAATCTTGTTTCAGTTTTTTGGCTGGACTTTGTGTATTGTATCTCTGTTTGCCATACTGATGTTTCATCTGCAGATCGTGTTCAATGAGGAGGAGGCGATGCTCAGGGCATTCGGGGAGGAGTACCTGGATTACAGGAAACGCGTAAACAGGTATCTGGGAAGAAAGAGACAGTGATGTGCCGTACCGTTCCTATTTCGTCAAATGGCTTGCTTGAATTTCCATCTGCTGCGTTGGCCTCACTCAACGATGCCACCGCATCGCCTCGCTCAGCTGCCTTGCAGGTTGAAAATTCATTCTGCGTCATTTGGCTGAAAATGAATGGTACAGCACAGTAGTTTTTCCCGCATGGAAAACATGCAGGAAAGGTATGGGCATAAAAATGATAAAGGCGAGGAGGAACAGTATGGTACAGGTAAGATTAGGAAAAACAGGGATTACCGTGGAGAAAAATTCATTCGGTGCGCTGCCCATTCAGCGGATCACACAGGAGGAGGCCGTGAAGCTGCTGAGAAAGGCTTATGAAAACGGAGTCACTTTCTTTGACACGGCAAGAGGGTACACCGACAGCGAGGTGAAGCTGGGGGAGGCCTTTGAGGGGATGCGGGAGAAGGTTTACATTGCCACCAAGACCGTGGCCAAAGATGTGGAAAGCTTCTGGAAGGACCTGAATACTTCCCTGAATAACCTGCGGACAGATTATATTGATATCTATCAATTCCACAATCCTTCCTTCTGCCCGAAGCCGGGGGACGGCACGGGATTGTATGAAGCCATGCTGGAGGCAAAGGAGAAAGGCATGGTCCGCCACATCGGTATCACCAACCACCGCCTGAACGTGGCTCACGAAGCGGTGGAGAGCGGGTTATATGAGACACTGCAGTTCCCGTTCTGTTATCTGGCAACGGAAAAGGATATTGAACTGGTCCAAAAGTGCAGGGAGGCGGATATGGGTTTCATTGCCATGAAAGCCCTGTCCGGCGGCCTGATCACCAATTCCGCTGCCGCTTACGCTTTCCTTGCCCAATATGACAATGTACTGCCCATCTGGGGTGTGCAGAGGGAGAGCGAGCTGGATGAATTTCTGTCCTACATAGAGAATCCCCCTGCAATGACAGAGGAGCTGGCGGCAGTCATTAAGAACGACAGGGAGGAATTGCTGGGAGATTTCTGCCGTGGCTGCGGCTACTGCATGCCCTGCCCTGTGGGGATCGAGATCAATAACTGTGCCCGCATGAGCCTGCTGATCCGCAGGTCGCCTTCCGCCGCACAGCTGACCCCGGAGGCACAGGAGAAGATGAAGAAGATTGAAAACTGCCTCCACTGCGGGCAGTGTAAAGCAAAGTGCCCTTACGGACTGGACACGCCCTCACTGCTGGAGAAGAATTATAAGGACTACTGTGAGATCTTGGCAGGTAAGGAGTATTGACCGCCAGCCTGAAACGGCAGATTGGAACACATACAACGGGCGCCGGCAGGACCCGATCGGGAATCCGTTCCATACACCGGAGGAAGGCGGTACGGGGGAAGTTCGCCGGGGCAGAAGCCGGCTGGCGGCGCTGCATTGGGATGAAAACAAAAGTCAGGGGACTGCAAGATGGAGATCATGGAAAAGGAGTTAGGGCGTCTGCTGCAAACGGTTATGCAGAGCTATGGCTATACGGATATAAAACTGTTAGAGCAATTTCATAAAGGTTCCTCCAGGTTGGTCTGCAAAATTGAGGCGGATGGCCAAATCCTGCTGGCAAGGGGACTCCCTGAGACTGTTTCAGGAGAAACCATAGAAGGAAATATAGCTGCCCATGAATACCTTGGAAACAACAGGCAGCTTGCGCCCCGGATCCTCCATATGCCCAATGGGGCAAGCTGCCTCAAAGCGTCAGGGTTCTGGTTTTATGTGTTGGAGTACATTGAGGGACAGAACCTGGAGGAAAATGAGAGGGACCAGCGGGAGCTGGGCAGGCTGTTGAGAAAACTGCATTCTTTTTCGGATTATACCCACCCGTCCGGCCTGAGCGATGACAAAGGGGAATTTTACGGATGGTTCAGGGAAAAAGGGTTTAAACGGGAATTTGATGAGATTCTGGACAGCCTTCCCGATTTCCGTAAGCTTGACCGATGCTTTATCCATTCGGATATAGGGCCCCATAACAGCTTAAGGACCAAGGACGGTGACATTGTACTGATTGACCTGGATGACGCGGGGGTCGGCAGCCGGTATCTGGATCTTGGCTGGCCCTTTATCATGCAGTTTGTGAAGCATGAGCGCACTACGGGAAGGATGAGCTACCGGACGGACCTGGCGGAGGCTTTTTTATACGGTTATTATGGGGAAGAAGAAATTACCAGGCAGGAGCTTGACTTGATCTGGCAGGGTGCGGTATTTATGCATATTTCCTATATGAACGATTACGGCCCGGAAGCGGTTGGCTCCCTGTGGAAAATATTAAAATTCGGAATGGGACAAAAGGAATTGCTGTGGCATAACCTCTGTAACCATCCCAAGCATAAAGCCTGAAACAGCGGCGGAGTGAGGGGCATTTGATGGGCATGTGAGATGGGCAAGTGATATGAATAGAAACCTTCTTGGAGGACATACTTACCTAATAAATAACAAAAAGTAAGTACATCCCCAAGGAGGTTTTTTATGTCTGTTCAATTGGAAATCACAGCCGTTCACGCCAGAGAAATTCTGGATTCCAGAGGTAACCCCACAGTGGAGGCCGCTGTCACGGTCTTAAATCATGACAACGGACGGGACTATGAGGGAATTGCCGCCGTGCCCTCGGGAGCCAGCACGGGGCAGTTCGAAGCGGTGGAGCTGCGCGACGGAGAGACCCGGTATTTTGGCCTGGGCGTGCAGCATGCCGTAAAGAATGTAAATGAGAAGATTGCTTCGGCGATCCTGGGCAGGAATGCGCTGGAGCAAATCGCCATCGACAGGACACTTTTAGAGCTGGACGGCACGGACAATAAGGGTAATCTGGGCGCCAACGCCATGCTCTCCGTGTCCATGGCCTGTGCAAAGGCTGCCGCCAATGCGCTGGATATACCGCTGTACCGCTATTTGGGCGGTATGGGGCCCAGGCTTCTTCCGGTGCCTATGATGAACATTTTAAACGGCGGAAAACATGCGGCCAACACGGTGGATTTCCAGGAGTTTATGATCATGCCCGTGGAGGCCGAAACCTTTGCCGACGGACTGCGCATCTGTGCGGAAATTTATCATAATTTAAAGAAGCTCCTGCAGGACAAGGGACTTTCCACGGGAGTGGGGGATGAGGGAGGTTTTGCCCCCGACCTGCCGGACGCGGAGAGCGTTCTGACCTTTCTGGTGGAGGCCATCGAAGCCTCAGGCTATACCCCGGGAAAGGATATCAAGATTGCTATGGATGCCGCCAGCAGCGAGCTTTATAACGAGAAGACGAAGATGTACCATTTCCCCGGCGAGAGCAGCCTTAAGGGGAAGGAGATTGTCCGCAGTACCCAGGATATGATCGATTATTTTGCGGGCCTGGTGGAAAAGTTCCCTATCATTTCCATTGAGGACGGCCTCGACGAGGAGGACTGGGAGGGATGGAAAGAACTCACAAAGCGGCTGGGAGACAGCGTGCAGCTGGTGGGGGACGATCTCTTTGTGACCAACACCAAGCGCCTGGACGCAGGCATTAAGTTAAAGACCGCCAACGCCATCCTGGTAAAAGTAAATCAGATCGGTACCCTGACGGAAGCCTTCGAGGCGGTGGAGATGGCCCATAAGAACGGCTATAAGGCTGTTATGTCCCACCGGTCGGGGGAGACTGAGGACACTACCATTGCAGATCTGGCGGTGGCATGGAACACAGGCCAGATCAAGACAGGGGCCCCCTGCAGAAGCGACAGGGTGGCAAAGTATAACAGATTGCTGCGGATCGAAGAGGAGCTTGGGCGGGCCGCACAGTATATGGAACCTTTTAAAAAGATCTAAGTTTCACGGCACATTTTATATGTAAGTCCGTACAATGAAACGATCGTGCAATTTGCCTTTGGTGAGCAAGACCTCACAGGCAAATGGTACGGTCGTTTTTTATTTTATAGGAAACTGCGTCCTGGCTGGGAAAGAATGCGAAGCATTCTTCGAAGCGCCGCAGGCGGCGCTTTTTTATGCCCGGTCAGCCGCCCCAATTTATGTAAAAATATAAATAGATATTGACTTATTGCACTTTATTGCGGTAAAATGATTTACATGTGCGGACATTGGTTCGTGCCGGACGGACATTTTTGTTATTTTCTTGACAATTAAAACGAAGTAATGTAAGATACAGGTTGTCGGACGATGATGAACGGCGCCAGTAACGCACATCATCGTTTTTGTGATTATATCAAAGATGTTGTGCGGCTCTGCCAAAAGAATAGAAAACTAAGGAGTGAGAAGATGTATCGTTATATGATTAAGCGGGTTCTGCTCGCCATTTTGACAGTGTTCATTGTTTCAGCCATCACCTTTTTCAGCATGAATGCCATTCCCGGCGGGCCCTTCAGCTCCGAGAAGGCTCCCAGCCCGGAGGTGAAAGCTGCGTTGGAGGCCAGATATAATCTGGATAAACCCGTGCCGGAGCAGTTTGCGATCTATATGGGGAATTTTCTGCGGGGCGACATGGGCGTTTCCCTGAAAACGGGTAGGAACATTGCCACTGTCATAGGGGAATCCTTTCCCATATCGGCCAGGCTGGGTGGCGCGGCTGCGGCAATTGCCACATTAGTCGGTCTGGTGCTGGGAAGCGTGGCTGCACTGAAGCGTAACAGCATAATTGACCGTATTATCATTTTCTTTACTACGTTGGCGACGGCAGCGCCCAGTTTTGTCCTGGGCACGATTTTGCTGTATGTATTCTGTATTAAATTAGGATGGGCGCCGGTGTGGAGCCCGGATAACCCGCATTATGTGCTGCCCGTCATTGCGCTGTCCATGTATCCCATGGCGTACATAACCAGGCTTACGAAGACCAGTATGCTGGATGCCCTGGGGCAGGATTATGTGCGGACAGCAAATGCCAAAGGCGTGTCCGGCGTGAAAGTGATCTTCAAGCATGCCCTCAGGAATGCGGTGATTCCTGTTATCACGTATGTTGGCCCCATGACGGCTTACATCCTCACGGGAAGCCTTGTGGTGGAGAGTATCTTTACCATTGGAGGGTTGGGAAGCAAATTTGTAGACAGCATTACCAACCGGGATTACACACTGATCATGGGAACTACGATTTTTTTGGCAACTCTCATGGTAACGGTGAACCTGATCACCGATTTGGTTTATAAGGTGATCGACCCCAGGATTAAACTGGATTGATTGGCAGGCCCTGCGTTGGCATGCCGGAGTGTGAACAGGCCCGTAAAGGCAGCAGAATCAGTCCTGAAATGGAATAATCGGCCGGTGCGGTACAGAATGCCGTATTTGGCAGTTAGAATAGATAGGAGGAACAAAAGTGGAAAAAGCGGTACAGCAAATGCCTAAAAAGAATTTGCTCAGTTCACAGATTGATCTGTCAAAATTCGAGAAGGCTACGGAGGAAGAGAAAAGGCAGCAGGATGTCATGAGTGAATCTACCACCTTCTTCAAGGATGGTATGAAGCGGCTGATGAAGAATCCACTGGCGGTGGGCAGTATGATCTTCCTGATCCTGGTAGTTTTGGTAATCATATTTGCGCCTATGGTGGTTCCTTATGATTATGCGTCTATCAATACGGTTAACGGCGTCCGTGACAAAGGCGCCAAGAATATGAAACCTTTTGAATATTCCGAGATGGAGCTGGAATACATGGCCCAGGGCGGATATGTGTTCCCACATATCATGGGAACCGACGAACAGTGCCGTGATTACTTTATGCGTGTGGTGTACGGCACCAGGGTATCCTTGTCAGTGGGATTAGTTGCCAGCGTAATGGTATTGATTATCGGCCTGTTGTATGGTAGTATATCAGGGTATTTTGGCGGAAAAGTGGATTTGGTCATGATGCGTATCGTGGATATTATCTATTCGCTGCCGGATCTGCTGATGGTGATCCTGTTATCCGTTGTGCTGCAGGCCACCCTCGGCACGGCGCTGGAAGGGACCATATTTGCAAGGCTGGGTTCGAACCTTATCGCACTGTTTGTAGTGTACGCGCTGCTGTACTGGGTAGGTATGGCACGTTTGGTGAGAGGCCAGATCCTGACGATCAAGAATAACGATTATGTTCTGGCGGCCAAGGCCACCGGCGCAAAAAGCGGCAGAATTATTAAAAAGCACATTATTCCCAACTGTATCAGCGTCATTTTTATCTCCACTGCGCTGCAGGTGCCTTCCGCAATCTTTACCGAGAGCTATCTGAGCTTTCTGGGCCTGGGCGTGGCCAACCCCATGCCTTCGCTGGGAAGCCTTGCAAACTATGCCAGAGGCGGACTCAACAGCTATCCCTATAAGTTGCTGTTCCCCGCAATTGTGATTATCCTCATTGTGCTTTCCTTTAACCTGCTGGGTGACGGACTGCGCGATGCATTCGACCCCAAGCTGAAAAAGTAAGCGGTCTTTCAATAAGTGTGCTGATGCCGCGTAAGCGGCGGAATGAGAGGAAACATGAGCGAAGAATACATTTTACAGGTAAAAGATCTACACACATCGTTTTATACGGATTCCGGTGAAGTAAAGGCCGTAAACGGCGTGAACTTCAATCTGGCTCCGGGCAAGATCCTGGGGATTGTGGGAGAGTCCGGTTCCGGCAAATCGGTTACCGCATATTCCATTATGCAGATCCTCGCGGATACCGGAAAGATCGTGTCCGGGGAAGTGCTCTACAAGGGGCAGGATATCACGAAATTTGACAAGAAGCAGATGCACGGGTTCCGCGGCAAATGCTGCAGCATTATCTTCCAGGACCCTATGACAAGCCTGAATCCTGTATATACCATAGGGAACCAGCTGATGGAGGCGATTCTTCTCCACACGGATAAGGATAAGAAACAGGCGAAAGAGCGCGCTGTGGAAATGCTGGAGCTGGTGGGTGTCAATGAACCCCAGAAACGTATTAAGCAATATCCTTATGAGCTTTCGGGAGGCATGAGACAGCGTGTGATGATTGCCATGGCGCTGGCGTGTGAGCCGGATATCCTGATTGCGGATGAACCTACAACAGCCCTGGACGTGACCATACAGGCGCAGATATTGGAGCTGATGCAGGATTTGCAGAAGAAGATGGGCATGGCCATTATTATGGTGACCCATGACCTTGGCGTAATTGCCAGCATGTGCGACGAGATCATTGTTATGTACGGCGGGCGTGTCTGCGAGAGAGGTACGGCGGAGGATATCTTCTATCGCTCCGGCCATGAGTATACAAAAGGACTTCTGCGCTCCATCCCTAAGGCTGACGGCGGCAAGGAGAGGCTGGTACCCATCGCGGGAACCCCTATCAATTTGCTGAATTTGCCCAAAGGCTGTGCTTTTTGTGCAAGATGCGACGAGGCCATGAAGATTTGCCTGACGGAGGTGCCGCCTCAGGTGCAGATGCCGGACGGGCATTACGCTTCCTGCTGGCTGACATACAGGAAGCAGATGGAAGAGGCGGGAGGTGCAGCAAATGAGCAGTGAATATTTGGTTGAAGTGGAAGATTTAAAACAGTACTTCCCCATAAAGACAGGCTTTTTCAAAACCACGCCCCTAAAGGCGGTGGACGGCGTATCTTTCAATATCAAACCCGGCGAAACATTGGGACTGGTGGGAGAGTCAGGCTGTGGCAAGACCACTGTGGGCCGTTCTATTTTAAGGCTATATGAACCCACCGGCGGGTCGGTGAAATATATGGGGGAAGAGATTACGTCGGCAAATATGCAGGAGCACCGCAAGCATATGCAGATGGTGTTCCAGGATCCTTACTCGTCGTTAAATCCCCGTATGACGGTGGAGGATATCATCGGCGAACCCCTGGATGTGCATAAGCTCTACAGCAGCAAACAGGAGCGCCGGAGCAAGATACTGGATCTGATGGAATTGGTAGGGTTGAATGCGGAGCATGCCACCCGCTATGCCCATGAATTTTCCGGCGGCCAGAGGCAGCGTATCGGCATTGCCCGGGCGTTGGCGGTGGACCCCAAGTTTATTGTATGTGACGAAGCAGTCAGTGCGCTGGATGTGTCCATTCAGGCGCAGGTCATCAATATGTTTGAGGACCTGCAGGAGAAGCTGGGGGTGGCTTATCTGTTCATTGCCCATGACCTGCTGGTGGTGAAGCATATTTCGAACCGGATTGCCGTGATGTATTTGGGCAGGGTGGTGGAGATCGGAGATGCGGACGAGGTATATAACAATCCTCAGCATCCCTACACCCAGTCGCTGCTCAGCGCGGTGCCCATTCCGGATCCCGTTATTGCCAAGAAGAGCCAGAGGATCGTGCTGTCGGGAGATGTGCCCAGTCCCATGAATATGCCTTCCGGCTGTGCATTCCGTACTAGGTGCAGATATGCCACAGAGAAGTGCGCGCAAGAATGTCCTGCTTTGACAGACAGGAAGAACGGCAGCCAGGTGGCTTGCTTTAATCAATAAGTTAATACCAAATGGCAACATTTGATATTATATAGATCCAAGCGGAAAAAAGAAGGAGGAAATTATTATGAAGAAATTTACCGCAGTTTCAATGGCGCTTGTATTGTCCTTCGGTATCCTTACCGGATGCGGCGGCGATAATAATACAAGTACCCCCCCCAGTTCGGATAACCAGGCTTCCGGCTCTCAGGCCGCAGGCGACAACAGCCAGGCTGCAGGCGACAATAGCCAGGCTTCCGGACTTGACATTTCAGAGGAAAATGCCGTAGATCCTCACAACTGGGGCACCTATGACAGCCTGATTTCTGAGATCAGGACCACCACGGACTTTGTAGAGCGTGAGGCACTGATGCACCAGGCGGAAGACATGCTCATGGAGACAGGAGCGCTTCTTCCACTTTACTACTATAATGACGTTTATATGCAGAAGGATTATGTTACCAATGTTTATTCCAATCTATTCGGTTACAAGTTCTTCATGTTCGCTAAGACCAACGGCGACACTCTGAGACTGAATCTCGGAAGTGAACCCGACAAGCTGGATCCCGCGCTGAACAGTACCGTGGACGGTGCATGCCTGGCTGTAAACAGCTTTGCAGGCCTGTATACCTACGACAGCAACGGCAATGTGGTTCTTGACCTGGCTGCCGACGAGCAGGTAAGTGAGGATGGCCTGACCTATACGCTGCCTCTGATCTCCGACCTGAAGTGGTCCGACGGCTCCGAGCTGAACGCCAACGATTTCGTTTACTCATGGAATCGTGCCGTTGACCCTAACACAGGTGCAGACTATGCATATATGTTTGACGTTATTGCTAAAAATGACGACGGCACTCTGAAAGTTGCGGCAAGCGAGGATGGACAGACTCTGACCATCGAGCTGGCAGCGCCCTGCGCTTACTTTAACGAGCTGCTGGCGTTCCCTGCTTACTTCCCTGTAAAGCAGAGCGCGGTAGAGGGAGCGGCTGGATGGCAGGACAATGCCGGTGCATGGGCACAGGAAGCCGGTTTTATCACAAACGGCGCTTATACCTTATCCGCATGGACTCATGACGAGAGTATGACCTATGTCAAGAACCCCAACTATCACAGAGCTGATGAGGTGGAGGTAGAGACACTGCAGTTCATGCTCAGTGACGACGATACGGCAATCTTTGCCGCATACAATGCCGGCAACCTTGACTTTATTGATACGGTTCCCACAGACGAGATCCAGGCTCTGCTCAGCAATCCTGAGTTCTGCGTTGTTGACCAGCTGGGTACCTACTATGTAAGCTTTAATGTAAAGAGCCCTCTGTTTGAAGGCAAGACCAATGCACAGGCCAACGCAATGAGAAGAGCTTTTGCTCTGCTGGTTGACCGTGATTATATCTGCGAAAACATCGGACAGACCGGCCAGAAGCCTGCCAACACCTTTATTCCCATCGGTATGGCAGACGGCCACGGCGGCGTGTTCAAGGAGAACGATGCGGATTATACCTTTGTAAATGAGGCAAACGTAGGTTACTTTGACCCCGTATGGTCCCAGGATAATGTAGATCAGGCAATCGCTCTGTTAGAGTATGCCGGCTACAAGTTCGAGAACGGAAAGCTTTCCGCCGAGACGCCCATCTCCTTTGAGTATCTGACCAACAACACCTCCGGCCACGTTGCAGTTGCCGAGGCTCTTCAGCAGGATTTCGGCGAGATTGGCATCAATATGTCCATCAACAGCATTGACTGGGCTGTATTCCTGAACGAGAGGAAAGAAGGTAACTATGATATCGCCCGTAACGGGTGGATTGCAGATTTCAGCGATCCTATCAACATGCTGGAGATGTGGACTACCGACTCCGGTAACAACGATTGCCAGTTTGGCAGATAATTTGATCAGTAAATCCGTTTGGTGACGAACCCCGGCTGTGGAAGCAGCCGGGGTTTTGTACGTAAGGGTTGAGCTGTTACTTCTGTACATATAATTTTATAAAACTGCTTGCCTTTTTGTACCATTTATGGTAACATAATACCTGCTTGACATTAGGAGGTGTGAAATGGAAGTACTGAGGACAATTATTACAGTCGTTTTTATATTGGTTTGCATAGCACTCACAGTGTTGGTATTGATGCAGGAAGGCAAGTCGGCGGGATTAGGTTCCATCAGTGGCGCGGCGGAGACTTATTGGGGCAAGAATAAGGGCCGTTCCATGGAAGGGTTTCTGGTAAAGCTGACAAAGATTTTGGCCGTATTGTTTATGGTCATTGCGGCAATACTGAATTTGAATGTATTTTAAGAAAGATACAATAGAGCATAGAGCATGCTCTTTCAGAAAACACTCTTGTGGCTGCCACGAGGGTGTTTTCTTGTTCGCGCATACAGGCGAACGGCACCCCGGTATGTAGGCTTCCGGCGGAAATCCGGGGAAAGCTTTCCTGCCCCGGTGTAGTAACGGCCGGAAGATCCCTTTTGGCGGGATGCGGCAGGATAATGCGGTAGAAAGATGGAGGTTGATTTGGACAATTTTAGTAAGAGAAAGAAGGTAATAAGCGACCTGGTGAATGACCCGCTCTATGTCCCCATGAAGGAAAAGGAACTGGCATCATTATTACAGGTCACAAGGGAAAACCGGGAGGAACTCAGGGAAGTGCTTCAGGCCCTTCTTGCAGAGGGGAAGCTGATGCTTACCTCAAAAGGAAAGTATATGAAATCCAACGGCAGCCTGCTGACAGGTACTTTTATCAGCAATGCCAAAGGCTTCGGTTTTGTGGAGATAGAGGGACGGGAGGAAGATCTGTTCATCCCCGAGGACAAGACCGGGGGAGCGTTCCACAGGGATACGGTACAGGTTGCGCTGCTTCCCGGGCATTCCGGCAGGCGTCAGGAGGCACAGGTCATGAAAGTCATTGCCAGGGGAATGACCCAGGTGGTGGGAACTTTTGAACGGACCAGGGAAAATTTCGGGTTTGTGGTGCCTGATAACAACAAGCTGGCACAGGATATTTTTATTCCGAAGGAACGTTCCAAGGGAGCTGTGGACGGACACAAGGTT
>ERZ808040.1929-NODE-1929-length-12764-cov-105.982344_pt1 | contig 12764 bp, 11 predicted proteins | sample MGYA00380191_ERZ808040 | MGnify/ENA primary metagenome ERZ808040 (study PRJEB31490, sample SAMN06133395) | mouse gut metagenome | isolation source: J6 | host: mice | place: China: Chengdu | collected 2015-05 ... | reverse complement strand
TGTGAGAGTAGGTCATCGTCAGCTCCCTATACCTAAAAGCCCCCTTCATTAACTTGATGGGGGCTTTTTCCTGTGTGGTACTTTTACTTATAGGCGGTTTATTAAATTAAAGCATGTTGCTATAGATAGATTGTTTTTGATTTACGTTTCAGGTCAATCATTAAATAAGTTATTTATTTCTAAATCCTGTTCAAAATCCAATTCCATTTGCTGTTTTTGACGGTTACGCATCTGTTCGATACGTTTTCTACGACCAACGATAAGCCTCAGCACCTCTCTTCTCTCTTCATTGGTCATTCTTAGCCATAGCTGGCGTTCTTGACGGCTACGCAAGCAACCAAAGCAATACCCTTTCTTATTGCTTTGGCAGACACCCACACAGGGGTTTTCAATTTCGAATAATTCGATTTGATTAAACATTAGCTTTGTACCATCCCTAGATTACAGCTAATTGAGTGAGCCAGTTTAGTCAGGCAGTAACCCGCCTATTATGCATAGCCCATAGTAGAATAACCTTTTATGATTTAATCAATTTTAGCATGATTCCTTTCTTACTTTCATTCGTGATAATCTTGCTTAAACCGTTAAAAATAAAGGATTTGATATGAGAATAATATATATTCATGGTCTTGATAGCACTGCAAACTCTGTAAAAGGTGTACTACTCCAAAAATACTGCAATACTCATCATGCTGATATTGAGATTATTAGACCTGATTTGAATGAGTCTCCTGATAAGGTATTTGCTCGACTATGTGAGCTAGTACAACAAGCTAAGGAGGCGGATGATAAGGTAGTAGTAATGGGCAGCTCATTAGGGGGTTATTTTGCAAGCTTAGTGAGTAATGAGACCAGTTGTCCAGCTGTACTGTTAAACCCCAGTACTAAGCCTCATATTAGCCTGCAGCGCTTCGTTGACGACCAAGTGATAGATAGTATTGCTTGCGATGATGGCGCTGATACAGTGATTTACCGAACTACTGGCGGCTGGGCCATGACTTTAAAAGATTTAGATTGGTTTAGCGCGCATAAGCTGCAGCAGATAACTCACCCTGAGAAATTATTCGTCGTGATTAAGCAAGGGGATGAGCTGCTAGACCCTAAAGTAGCGGCTGATTTTTATCAGTCCCAAGGGGCGGAGGTTGCTTTACAGGCTGGAGGCGATCATCGTATGACAGATTTTGAACAACAGTTACCTATGATTATGGAGCATCTACTGTCTCTTGCGTAGCCCGCCTTACTGGCTTGTTTTCTTTACGTCACTTGCTGTCGTTAATACAGTCGCTAATCCCCTATGCTTTACGATATTAGTTATAATATGGGTAATAATTAAAAGCTTAATTAAGCAAAGGATATTATTGTGAGTAATTACACAGCGCAGTCGCTTGAAGTCTTAGAAGGTCTTGAACCTGTACGCCGTCGCCCAGGTATGTACACCGATACCACCCGTCCGAATCATTTGGCACAAGAGGTAATTGATAACTCGGTGGATGAGGCATTGGCCGGCCATGCTAAAACTATTAAGGTGCAGCTGCATGAGGATGGTTCATTATCTGTAGAAGATGATGGACGGGGTATGCCCACAGATATTCATCCTGAGTTTAAGCAAACAGGGATCGAAATTATCTTAACTCGATTGCATGCTGGCGGTAAATTTAACACCAGTAACTATCAGGTATCTGGTGGTCTGCACGGTGTTGGTATTTCAGTAGTTAATGCGCTATCTAAGCGAGTTGAAGTTACTGTATGGCGTGACGGCGTTCAATATGATATTGCCTTTGAAAATGGTGTTGCTGTCACAAAACTAGTGGAATCAGTTAGCTCTAACAAACGCAAAAAAGGTACCAAGGTTCGTTTTTGGATTGACGAAAGCTTTTTTGATACCCCAAAATTTAGCGTTAAACAGCTTAAGCATAACTTGAAGGCAAAAGCAGTACTTGCTGCTGGCTTAACCATAGAATTTTATGACGAAGCCAATAAAGACAAAGTAGTCTGGCAGTTTACTGATGGGGTAGTTGAGTATCTAAATGAGCAGCTTGATGGGTTAGAGACCCTGCCGCCTGAGCCATTTTATTTTTCTTATGAAGCCAAAGAAGGGGAACGATCGGGGGTTACCTTTGCCTTGTCATGGTTGCCTGAAGGGGGTAATCCGATTCAGGAGAGCTATGTTAACCTGATCCCAACTGCCCAAGGCGGTACACATGTTAATGGTCTACGCACGGGTATTTTAGAAGCCTTACGTGAGTTTTGTGAAATTCATAACTTATTACCGCGTAATGTGAAACTAACCGGTGAAGATGTCTGGGATGGGGTGAACTATATCTTATCTCTTAAGTTCTCAGAGCCACAGTTCTCTGGTCAAACTAAAGAGCGTCTGTCTAGCCGAGAGGCAGCCGGTGCAGTACAGGCTCAGGCTAAAGATGCTTTTAGTTTGTGGTTAAACCAACATGCTGAGCTTGGGGCTCAGATTGCAGAATTGGCTATTTCTAAAGCAGGTAAACGCTTAAAGTCGGCTAAAAAAGTAGCCCGTAAAAAGATTACTCAAGGCCCAGCATTACCCGGTAAGTTAGCAGACTGTCGTGGGGGCGTACGAGAAGGTGCTGAGCTATTTTTAGTGGAAGGGGATTCGGCTGGTGGTAGTGCCAAACAGGCCCGTGACCGTCACTTCCAAGCGATTTTACCGCTGCGTGGTAAGATTTTAAATACTTGGGAGGTCTCTCCCGATACGGTACTTTCAAGCCGTGAGATTCATGATATCGCCATTGCTATTGGTGTCGATCCCGCCTCTGATGATTTATCAGAACTGCGCTATGACAAAATTTGTATCTTAGCCGATGCGGACTCGGACGGTTTACATATTGCGACTCTTATTTGTGCCCTGTTTGTGAAACATTTTCCCGCACTTGTAGACGCGGGCCACTTGTTTGTGGCGATGCCGCCCTTATATAGAGTTGATATAGGCAAAGAAGTTCACTATGCGTTAGATGAAAGTGAGCTGGAGCATATATTAAGCAAGGTATCTGGGAATAAAAAACCACAAATTACTCGATTTAAAGGCTTGGGTGAGATGAGCGCCGAGCAGCTGCGTGAAACCACTATGAATCCAGACACACGTAGATTGGTGCAGCTGGACATGGATGATATGCAGTTGACCAACAGCGTTATGGACATGTTGTTGGCAAAAAAACGAGCTGCTGATCGCAAAACCTGGCTAGAGAGTAAAGGGGACCTTGCTGAAATTATGGTTTAACTAGCATCGATAAATTGAGAAAAGTAATTGTAGGGACACAATTTAATGTCTAAGAACGATACATCAAAAAGTACGCCAGTCGCTAAGTTAAAGCGACTGACCCATAAAAACTTAGGGGACAAGGTGCCAAGACGTGGTGGTAGTATTGCACCTCCTATTGCCCGGCGTTTATTTAAGCTTATGGGCTGGAAAGCTGTAGGTGAGATTCCCAATGTGCCAAAAGCAGTCTTTTTGGCGTTACCACACACGTCAAACTTTGATGGTGTTTATGCGATACCTTTAGTTTTAGGTCTGGATTTAAACATTAATATTATGGGTAAAGACAGTTTGTTTAAGTATCCTGTGTTGGCTCGTTTTTTTAAGTGGGCCGGTATTATTCCTATTAATCGCAGCAAAAAAGGCTCAGTCTTACAGGCCAGTATTGATCGTCTCAAGTCGAGTGAGTCGTTATATTTGGGGTTGGCTCCAGAGGGCACTCGGGACTACACTGATAAATGGAAAACAGGGTTTTATTACATTGCTGATGGCGCTCAGGTACCTATTGTTCCAGTTGCTATGGATTATAAGACCAAAGAGGTTCGCTTTTTGAAGCCGGTTTATACCACAGGCGATTATGACAAAGACTTGGTTAAAATCGTTGAGCAATATAAAGGGGTGGTGCCTAAACATCCAGAAAAGATGTCAAAACCTCTGAGAGATATTAATAAATAAAGATAAGTAATCAACGATAAAAAAGGCCTATCTAATTTAGATAGGCCTTTTTTTTATTCAAATAATAGGCCTTTTTTTTATTCAAATAAATGACAACTTATAGCAAAGTAGGAGCTATGAATTAGCTGGTCAAAGTTAAGCCACCATCAACAGGTAGCGTGGCACCAGTAATCATACAAGCATCATTACTGGCTAGAAATAAGATGGCCTCGGCAATCTCATTCATTTCGACCAACCTACCAAGCAAGCTTTGATCCATAAAGAGTTTGACGTTATCGATATCATCGCTGTCTTCTGTGGTTAGACCCGCATGCACTCCATTCACTCTTACGCCCTGAGGCCCTAGCTTATGAGCAAGTTTTTTATTGTGCTGCTCTAAATCTACTTGCGCCTGCTTATAGCTTTCTAGAGACCAGTCAGTGCTGGTATCGGATAATAAGGATATATATACGATACTGCCCTTGGTCTTGGCCAGTTCATTTACGAGCGCTGGGCTAAATTTAATTTCAGTATTAATACTTATCACAGCATCGATTCTATTATATTTATCTATAATATGTGACACCAACCGCTCACTATGCTCTTCATTCGAGATGTCACCGGTTACTGCCAGATGGTTTCCAGTGTTAATCCAGGTATGGTCTTCAGGAAGCTCACCTGCTATATATTCAAGTACCTTGCTATTGCTGCCCAGTAAGACAACGTTGCCTCCTTCTCGAGCTAACTTTAAAGCAGTTACTCGCCCTATACTAGAGTCTGCACCTGTAATGACAATAACCTTATCATTAAATCGCTTCATATCCTTTTAACCTATGTATTTAAAATTTTAGTTGTTCTATGATTCTGACAAGAAAAAGGGGTTATAGCAACCATCATATTGAAGGTTTAAGTAACGGCCAAGCCTTATTCAAAAGCTCATCTCCATCAACTCTGCATTAAAAAAGGCAGCCTATAAAGGCTGCCTTTTTGTGGAACATAAGTGATTATTAGAGAATCAATTCATTAATTCCTATTGGTCATCTGAATTAGGAATTGAAGGCTCATCACCTGAAACTGTAGTGATTGAAGGTTCTTTACCTGTCTCTTTTGCAGTGTCTGCAATAGCTTTCTCAGCTTTTGCTTTTTCAGCTTCAGTTTCGGCTTTGTCTTGTAACTTACGTAAGAAGCGAGCAGCGGCCTCTTGACCACCAAGACCGAACGATAGAGCAAAGGCAACAGCCACAGCACCCAAAGTAAGACCAAAGGCAAGGTTAACGATAGAGTCAGCAATACCCATAGCTTTTAGACCCATCGCAAGCACAAGGCCCATGATAAGTACACGAACGATATTAGCTAAGAACTGTGATCCTTTATCAGAACGCTCAACCACACCAGCGATGATGTTAGCTAACCAGAAACCGATGAATAGGATGATAGCGCCTAAGATAATGTCAGCACCAAATGCGATGAACATAGTGATGATGGCACTGATCTGTTCAAAGCCTAGTAAGTCTGCAGCTAAGATACCAGCAAACAACATAGCAAAGAAGATGATGGCATGACCAACAAGATCTGAAACTTGAGTTTTACCCATAGCAGTGTCTAGGCCAACCTTAGCAGGAAGGGCATTCACAGTGGTGTTTTCAAGTAGACCTTTAACCACATTCGCTACCATTTTCATGATGTAGTATGTGATGATTAAGATAGCTGCTGCGGTAAAGATATTTGGCAGAGCGCTCATAATCTTGTTCAGCATATTAGTTGCTGGACGAGAGATTACTTCAATGCTTAGAGCATCTAAAGAGATGATTGTGGTTGGAATGATTACCAATAAGAAGGCAAGTGAACCAGCAATATTCGGTAAGCTGTTTTCACGGTTATTACTAATGCCTGCTTTTTCAGCAAAGCCTTGTAGGTTTAGGCTAGTTACCATGTTGGTTACGATACCACGGACAATTTTTGCCACGATATAACCCACAAAGAACACCACACCAGCCATGAATAGGTTAGGAATATAGCCCACTGCTTTGTTTAACATATTAGTTAACGGAGCAAATAGACCATCTAACTCTAGTTGACCCAGCACGATAACTAAAATAAACAGCAGGATAACCCAGTAAATCATATCAGCAATAGTGCTGCTCATAGGTTGAACACCGGCTTCAGCACTTAGCTTTTCATCAAGCGTGGTTTTTGATAATGCGGTATTGATAGCGGTACGGGCTACTGTCGCCACTACCCAACCAATCACGCCGATAATAACCGCACCGATAAGCGTTGGAATGAAGGATAGGACACTATCAATCATGTTGGCAAATGGGGCAGAAATAGCGTTTAGGCTTAACATACTTAATGCACCAGAGATGGCCATTAAGAATACAAACCAAAAAATGACCTTAGAAATTATGTTCTCAAGATCATAGGTTTTACCTGTCGAAGTGTTCATACGTTGGTTTAAGTTAATGCGGGATAGCAAATTGCGCACAACACCAGCCAGTGCCATAGCAATAAGCCAACCAATAACGAATACCAGAATGGCTGCGATAATCGAGCCAATCGGTCCGCCTAAGTTGTTATTAAACCAAACAAACATGTTGTCCATGCTGTTTCTCCTATAATGTAATTCAATAAATGGATCTATAAACAGATCCGATATCTACTTTTGTATTTTTAAGTTTAAGTATTAAAATAAGCCAAATTAAATAAGCCATTGAAAAGTAAATTATTACTTTTAATGGATTACTTAAACTATAGCTTATAAGTTTTACAGCTAAAATGTCGGTTTTATTAAAAAATATATTTATGCAAAGTGATAAGTCCAAACCTCTAACATCTAGCAATGACTTATGTTAGGCATAAACTAAAGTTAGTTAACGAGACCACTTTATCGGATTAGGTAGCAATAATAAATAGCTTTTATTCATATAAATTTAAAGTTATGTGAGAAGTTGTGACATGTCGGCAGTTTATTAACATTTTCTATACAGTAAAAAGACAAAATAAATTGGGTTTATGGTGCTTAATCTGCAACTTTGATACTATGTGATGCGATATCAGAAGAAACATATAGAGTCATTTTTATTACAATTGTCCTGTGATACTTTTTTCTATAAACGTTAAAATAGCAGGATTAAGTGAAACCACAGCTGGCTATATAAAAAACAGCTGGCTATATAAAAAATTGGCTGTATATAGCTGTATATAAAAAAACAGTCTTTTAGCGTTTGATTTAAATATTGGCCCGCTTCACGAAATTATGATTCCCACTAAAATAGAGTTTATATATGAATAAAGTAATGATCCCTAAGTTTTTAGCAGTAGCCCTAGCCAGTACCCTTGCTGTTGGTTGTGCAAACAATGGCAATAACTCTGACCAAAGCAGCTCAAGCTCGACAGTTACTGAAAAAAGTACTGACCTTGAAAAAGTAGGTTACAGCATTGGTTATGCGACTGCCGAAAGCTACAAAGAGTCATTGGATGATTTAAACCTAGATACTTTCGAGATGGGTTTCCGCGATGCTTATGACGGCAAAGAAGCTGCTTTGACCAAAGAGCAAATGCAAGAGGTCATGACTAAGTACGAAGAAAAGAAACAAGCTGAAATGATGGAAAAAATGAAGCAAGATGCCGTCACTAACAAAGCAGCTGGTGATAAATTCTTAGCGGAAAACGCCAAAAAAGAAGGCGTGAAAACCACAGAATCTGGTCTACAGTATAAGGTGCTTAAGCCAGGTACAGGTAAGCCAGTTGCAGGCAGCGAAATGGTTAAGATTAACTATGAAGGTAAGCTGCTTGACGGTACTGTTTTTGATAGCTCGTATGATAGAGGTGAGCCAGTTATATTCCCAGTAGAGGGTATGATTCCAGGCTTTACTGAAGGCTTAAAGCTGATGAAAGAAGGCAGCACTTATGAGCTATACATTCCAGCTGATCTAGCTTATGGCGAGACTGGCAATACAGGTATTGATCCTAACAGCACTTTAATCTTCAAAGTAGAAATGATTGAAGTGAACCCTAAGATGCCTGAGCAACCAGCACAATAAAAGCAGCACAATAAAAGATATTGCTGAATAAAGTTCAAATAAAAAAACACCTGCTTAAAACAGGTGTTTTTTTATTGCAGAAGCTTTTATCTAGAAAGCTTTTGGCGAGTAAGTAGACTTACAGTTTCTTTTTGAAAACTTTAGAGTTGCGGCCATTGTGGTACGCGGTGCGGCGAGGCTCAGGTAACATCTCGGCATTAACCTCTTCAAAACCTTGTTCAATAAACCAGTGGGCAGTACGAGTAGTTAAAGCAAATAAGTTATGACGGCCATGGCTACGAGCTTGTTGCTCTAAAAAGGCCAATAAATCAGCTCCGCGACTGCCATTGCGATACTCTGGGTGGATCGCAATAGAGGCCACTTCAGCAGACTCTTCATCTAGTGGATAAAGGGCAGCACAGCCTAAAATCATACCATCTCGTTCAATAACGCTATACAGCTCAATTTCTTGTTCAAGACGTTCACGAGAGCGCTGTACTAAGATGCCTTGCTCCTCTAAAGGAGACAGTAATTCAATTAAACCTACCACGTCATCAATTGTGGCTCGGCGAATTTCTTCGTAAGGGTCATGACTGATTAGAGTCCCCGAACCATCACGAGTGAACAGCTCTTCTAATAAGGCGCCATCTTGAGCATAAGAGATGATGTGAGTACGGTGAATGCCTTCACGACAAGCTTGAGCAGCACAGTGTAAGAAGTAGTAAATCTCACGGTCTAAGTCACGATCTCTTAAGAAACGATCGACTTCATTTGGAATCATCGCATGAAGCAGTCGGCCTTCTTCATTGATACCGGTCTCACCGCCTAAGAAGATAAGCTTATCGGCATTTAGTGCGACGGCAGCTTTTAGGGCCACATCTTCGCCCAGTAGGTTGAAAATCTCACCGGTGGCAGAGTATCCCATTGAGCCTAGGATCACGATATGATTATGGATTAGGTTGTTTTTGATGGCTTCTACGTCGATAGAACGAACTTCACCGGTCATCTGATAGTCAACCCCATCTCTGACACCATAAGGTCTGGCAGTGACGAAGTTACCAGATACCGCATCAATGCGTGAGCCATACATAGGAGAGTTGGCTAGGCCCATAGAAAGCTGCGCTTCGATTTGTAGGCGGATAGCACCAACGGCTTCTAAGATAGTTGGCATGGCTTCACGAGGCGTAACACGAATGTCCTGGTGTAGAGGGGAGTCAATGCCTAGTTGGGTCAGGTTTTTTTCAATCTGTGGGCGAGCACCATGGACTAAAACCAGCTTAATACCTAAGCTATGCAGCAATGCAAAGTCATGAATTAAGTTGCTAAAATTTGGGTGATTAACCGCTTCACCGCCAAACATAATGACAAACGTTTTACCCCTATGGGTGTTAATATATGGAGCGGAATTACGGAACCAATGGACATAGTCAGGCGTTATTTGTGGCATAGCAGTGTCATTCATATTAAATATCACAATAGGCTTAAGGCAAATAGTAAGAAAATATACGCTTTTACGATAGCAAAAAATGCCAACTTGGGCTATCTTTATTTTACTAGTCAAAGCTAAGCAACTGACTTAATACAGCTTAATACAGACAGTTACGCCAATTTATCGCATACTGGCTGTTTTGAATTTGCTTTTAAATTTATACTTAGGTTGCTTGTATAATTAAAGAGCTAGAAATCAGTTGGCCAATCTAACCTTAGGGACCAATAATTATATGGACAAAATGGGCATAAGGTCTTGAGGGTAGAGGCACTAAGGCTGACAGGGCTAATGGCTCAACTGTATACTGATTTTATTAACACTTTATAACCCCCACTTAAAAAGGAAAGGTATCTTATGAAATTTTATGCTTCAACTCCCGCTAAATTAGCTAGTAAGGCCGCTATTGCTTCATTAATGCTGGCAGGTAGCTTAAGCGCGCAAGCCATGTTGCCAACCCCAGCACCTGAGATGAGCAATCCAAGCAATGCGCAGAATGCCGCTGCGATGCAACAAGGCCAAACCAATCAGGCTGGTAAAGTAACGACTAAGACGGTAGCGGCCTTAGTGAGTGTTGATGCACAAGGTCAACCTGGTTTAAAGCCTATCGACGCCAATACTCGCCTAAAAAAAGGTAACGTTATTGAGTATCACAGCTACTTCACCAATAGCAGCCAAGATCGTATGCGCAATATGGTAGTAACGATGAGCATCCCTGATGAGGTGAAATTAGTGGGTAAGCCTTCTCCAGAAAATGTTTATGCAAGTGTTGATGGCCAAAACTTTAGTCATTTCCCGTTACGTGGTCGTATTGATGGCCAAATGCAAGATGTTCCTCTTGAGTTATACAAGCACCTACGTTGGAATATCGAAGGCCTAGGCAAAAATGAAACTGCAGTGGTTAAATATCGCGCTGTTGTTCGTTAATTTAGGAGTAACCTCCGTTCAGGTTTAAGCCCTAATGGCTTAAACTAAAAGAGGCCCACAAATTTGTGGGCCTCTTTTTTGGTTGGACAGGCTAGCTTTTTAATAAAACGTGCCTTTTATCGATTAAGACTTACTGCTGGTCATAATTAGCTTGAGCTCTGGCAATAGCCGCTTTAATGGCTGGCAGCTGCTGCTCAGTAGCTTTGACCCCTGCAGCAATCGCCTCTTCGCGATTTAGCGTGCTAATAGAGCTGATAGTACTCACTTCAGGACGAATAACAATCTCTGCTCGAGCTAACTCAGCTTTATTAATCTTTTCATAATTCTGAGTGTAAGGGCCTGATTTATTAGAATTTTTACTATTACTGAGATAGGTGTTATAGCCTTGCTCGATCAGTGACCAGATACTCTTGGTGGAGGTGTCAGTGGAAGATTGAGCTATCTTACCAGCCTGTAAGTCCACAGCAATCACGATATCGGCTCCTAACGCTTTAGCAGCATCGACTGGAATCATGCTGACTACACCACCATCGATGTATTTTTTGCCGATTTGCCCGGAGGTTTTTGGATCAGGAATACGTGGTGCAATAAAGACGTTGGGCACACTGCTTGAAGCTTGCACAATCAGTCCGGCTTCTCCTTCAGTGAATACCGCTTTTTTTAGGGTATGCTTTTCGGCAGCCACAGCAGCGAAACGGATAGGGAAGGATTCAATAGGTTTATTATTGACCTGAGTATTCACAAAGCTGCGTAGCTTAGTACCCTCGATAACTCCTTGATAGGACACAGTAAAGTCGGTCAGATCGCTATCTGCTGTGGTAACCGCTATAGATTCTAGGTCACTAGCCGGCTTGCCACTGGCATAAATACTGCCTACGAAGCTGCCAACACTGGTGCCAACGACTAAGTTGGGAGAGATATGATTAGCCTCTAGCGCTTTAATCACACCCACATGAGCTAAACCTTTGGCACCGCCACCGCCCAGTACTAGGGCAATGACAGGGCCAGTCTGAGCAGAGGTGGCTGCTGGTTGGCTATCAGTAGCTAAGGTGCTACAGCCGTTTAACAATAAAGCGGACAGCCCTACAGCGGCTAAGCTAAGGTGTGGAGTACGATCTTTCCACTTACCGTAGTTAATCCTCATTGTATAAGTCTTCAGCCACGGGGGTTAGTTCAAGAAGTTTAATAAATCTACCCTCGACATCAATAACCGAGATGTGCCAGCCTTGAGTAGTTACGTGCTCGCCCTCTAAATCGCCGACATAGCCGAGCTCCTGCATTACTAAACCGCCCATCGTGTCCACATCAGTATCGTCAAAACTGGTATTCAGCTCTTCGTTGCAGTCTTCAATTAAGGTAGAGGCTTGGACAATCCAAGTATTGGGCTTTTCTGGATGTGGAATGATATTGTTAATGTCACTGTCTTCTTCAAAATCATCATGTTCATCGACAATATCACCCACGATTTCTTCTAATAAATCTTCCATTGTGACTACGCCCACCATATTACCGAACTCATCTACTACCACAGCCATATGTACTTGGGTGCGCTGTAATGAGCGTAATAGGGTGTCTGAGCGTGCTGTCTCGCTGATATATAGCGGTTGACGAACCAACGATTTTAGGCGAAAAGAAGTATCTGCCCCTTCTTCTTGGCGAATGGTATTAACCAATAATGGGATTAAATCTTTTGCCAACAAGATGCCGATGACTGCATCATCATCTTGGCTGTCGAACACTGGAAAGCGGGAGTGATTGGTCTCCATAATCATATCCATGATATCCGCCAGCGTATCATGTTCACGAACCCCTTCCACTTGTGGTCGAGGAGTCATAATTTCACGAACTTGAGTAGCAGGTAAATCCAGCACACCTTCAAGCATATCTACAGTATCAGGCTCTAAAAACTGATGCGAATCTTGAACCAATTTTATCAACTCGTCACGAGTCTCGGGGGCAGTATGCAACCAGCGCTTTAAGCCGCGCATCGACCAGCTGGCTGTGCCAGAATTGTCATCAGACATGGGAGAAGTATCACCTCGTATGGTTATTTAGTTGCTCTCACTTTATCCCAAGGGAGAGTTATATTCAACGCCAAAGCCCAATATTTTAATGGCTATTTTGTATTACCCGTTCCGAAAAACTTACCTAACCCTACTCACATAGTTTTAGCATTTTCTTCCTGCTTCATAGACGTTTGCCGTTGTGATTACACTCAGGTCTTACATCGTCTCCACAGGCTAACATGGTGGAACTCACCGCTTTTTGTTAACCCATCAGTGATGGGTTAACACTTTATCTGCATGTTGCAGTATATTGATACTGGCATTGACATCTCTATCATTTGCCTGCTGACAACACGGACACTGCCATCGTCTAACTGATAAGG
>ERZ808040.1928-NODE-1928-length-12770-cov-8.928071_pt1 | contig 12770 bp, 12 predicted proteins | sample MGYA00380191_ERZ808040 | MGnify/ENA primary metagenome ERZ808040 (study PRJEB31490, sample SAMN06133395) | mouse gut metagenome | isolation source: J6 | host: mice | place: China: Chengdu | collected 2015-05 ... | reverse complement strand
AAAAAAAAAAAAAAAAAAAAAAAAAAAAAAAAAAAAAAAAAAAAAATAACGTATGATGATAGTAACAGGATAAATCTTATGAAAGGAAAGAGGATTTGTACATGGCACTCAATAAGGGAAAAAAGGTACTCATGCGGGCAGTTTCGGAATTAAAAGCAGCCGACTACTCCAAGGAACCGGAGCTAAACGGAATCTACAACAGATTATCGAAAGGAAGAGCGCAATTCGCGTCTGTCTTTGAAAAAAATATCAAAGCAGTTATGCAGATCAGTTCACTTGATCTGACGATGCAGCATCAGACTGACAGAATAATCGAAATAGCCCAGAAGGTGAACAAAGCTACGGAAACCATCTTCGGAAACGCTGCGGACAGAGCCAGCAACCAGCACGAGGAACTGACTAACACTATTGTAAAAGTTGCCGGAGAAACCGATGAAGTATACCGGAAAATTGAAGAAGGACAAAACGAACTGACGGACATAAAGGATCTTTCCACACAGACGATCTCCGTCTCCCGCGGAATGCAGACCGATATGGATGAACTCGTCAATATCATCAATCAGATAAGCGCCGTTATTTCAGGTATCGATTCTATATCCTTACAGACCAATCTGCTCGCGCTGAATGCCTCCGTAGAGGCTGCCAGAGCCGGTGAAGCTGGCAAAGGCTTTTCCGTCGTGGCAAACGAGATCAGAGATCTGGCAGAAGAAACACAGGCGCTCACCAAAAATATGGAAGAATTTGTGGACAGCATGAAAAGCGCTTCCAAGAAAAGCGTCAACAGTTCCACCGATACGATCAACTCTTTGCTTTCTATGGCCGATAAGATCAACAATGTATGGCAGCTTAACGATGAAAGTAAACGTTACGTTTCCGAGATCAATGAATCAGTCAGTTCCATTGCTGCTCTGAGCGAAGAGATCAGCAGTTCCATGACGGAAATGGAAAATCAGTTAAGAGACAGTTCCGACTTCATGCAGCAGGTCGGACAGGATCTGCGGCAGGCAACAGAACCGGTAGTCGATATCGAAAAAACACTTGACGACACGGTAAAACAAATGGGCGATATGACGGCCGACGCTTTCTTCCATCTGGAAAACGCAGAATTTGCGCAATATATGAAGACTGCTATATCTTCTCATCACACATGGCTCAGCAATCTGAAAAAAATGGTGGATGAAAGAACGATCATACCGCTTCAGCTGGATTCCTCCAAATGTGGTTTCGGACATTTCTATTATGCCATGACACCGGATATTCCGGGCGTGCTTCCAATCTGGGAAGGTCTTGAAGCCAAACACCGCAAATTCCATACATATGGTCAGAGCGTGATCAACGCACTCAACAGAGCAGACTATATGGAAGCTTCACGCATCTATGTGGAAGCAGAAAATTATTCCAGAGATCTTATCTCGGATATGGAAAATATTTTAACAAGGACCGAAGCTTAATCATTCGTTTTCGGCAAAAATAGAAAAAGGGCAGCGCCCGATCAACCGACTTGATCGTTTGGCGCTGCCCTTCTTTTTTCCTGTTTTAACTCTTCTCCGTATATTTTTCCGCCAGTCTGACTACCGAAATAACCGGCACGATCATAATGCCGCAGACAAAGTTGCTGACGCCATGGATAAAATCGAACGGAAGTCCCGCAACGATCCAGGCGATCATCCCCTTGAAACTCAAACCATACAGAACCGCCTGCGCCGGTGCATACAATGTTCCAAATAGAAAACCGTGCACGGCACATACTGTCATATATACGACAGGGCGCAATTTCCCCGGAATATTTCCAGGCAAAAGCATGACTGCTCCCCAAAGAATCGTCCATACATACAAGTACGGAATCCACCATGCTGCAAAACCGCAGAAAATACCGTTCAACAGCACAAATATATAAATAGGATACAGCGCTTTTTTCCTGTAAACGACCGTAAAAGCGATCGTAAAGACACCGAGCAGATGAATATTCGGAGCAATCTCCATGATCATCTTGGAAGCATACATCACGGCTCCCAGCATGGAAAAGACAGCGATTTCTCTCGTTGAGAGTTTCATGATCATTCCACCTTAAAGGCGTAGCTCTCTCCCGCTGTAGCCGCGGTCGCATCCACACCGCTCTGTGCGTATTCGTCATTTACATAAAACGCCCAGTAAACGCCATCTGTGTCATAATCGGCCGTAATACCATTTACCGTCTTAACAAACAGACCGTATTCACTGTCCTCTCCTTCGATCAGACCAAGCTCTAAAAGAGCTTCTCCTACCGTCTCTTTATCCGTATGGATCGTAAAGTGTGTCTCACTGCCCTCTTGATCCACTACGGTAAAAGCAAATTCGGTACTGCCTTCTCCCAACTGTGTGTCATCTGACTGCGCATCAGACCCGTCCTGTACATTGTCCTGCGTCTGTACAGCGCTGTCAGACTGCGTACCGCTTTCCGTTTTTGGCCTGCCATTACAACCGGTTGTAACAAGTGCCATAGCCACAATAAGCACCATACAAAGGATGCATGACAATAATTTCTTACTGCATTTTGTCTTCATACTTCCTGTTCTCCTTTGAATCGTATTTCCTCTCATGACCGGCGCCCGCAGTCATATACTGATAAAACAGAGGACCAGTACCATCCGGATATTTCGACTCGGCACTCCGCATGTCGGCCTTCTCGGATTCTTTTTCCAATGGCTTATCCCGAAACTGTGGCTTTCGGTAGACAGACGGCAGATCAATATGCCTCACGGCGACGGGCTCGTACAGGATTTGCACCTGTTTCCCCGGACAGTCCATTTCTTATCATAATCTTTTATAAAGAGTTCGTCAACAATATACTTTTCTAAATGGCATGCTTTTTAAGACACTTCGTTATAGCCCGACAAAAGCCACATCAGTTTTTCCAGATTCAGCGGTTTGGTCAGATGACCGTTCATTCCGGCGGCCTTTGTTTTTTGCACATCTTCTTCATATACGTCCGCCGTCATCGCCAGGATCGGTATTTCACCGGCATCCGCACGCTCCATTGCACGGATCGCCCCCGTAGCTGCAATGCCATCCATAACAGGCATATGTACATCCATTAATATGACGTCAAAAGAACCGGGCGGACTGCCGGCAAATATTTCCACGGCTTTCTGTCCGTTGTCTGCGGTTACGACATAAACGCCCTCCTCTTCGAGAATCGTCCGGGCAATTTCCAGATTCAATTCCACATCATCCGCCAACAATATTTTTAAACCTTTTAATTCCGTCACCTTCGCCTTTGCCTGTTCCGCGTGATAAAAACGCGTCAGCGTCCTGCAAAGGACATCCGCATCGACCGGCTTGGACAAATGCGCATTCATTCCGGCGGCCTGCGTATTCCGTATATCTTCTTCATAGGCATTGGCAGTCATCGCAAGAATCGGTATCGTCTGCGCATCCGCTCTTTCCATTGCACGGATCGTTTTCGTAGCCGTTATGCCATCCATAACAGGCATCATTATGTCCATGAGCACAGCATCGAACGTTCCGGGCGGATTGTTCATAAAGGTATTGACTGCTTCCTGTCCGTTCATCGCCGGCGTGATAACCGCCCCTTCTTCTTCCAGAATACTCTGAGCGATCTCCAGATTCAGTTCGATATCTTCCACAAGCAGTATCTTCATCCCTTTGATGTTGCTGCGGCTCTCTGCTTTTACTTCATCTTCCCCGATATTTTTATCAATGTCAATCCAAATCTCTATGACAAACTTCGTTCCGACATTCAAAGTGCTTTCCACCGTGATCGTGCCGCCCATAAGATCAATGAACTGCTTGGTGATCGCCATACCGAGTCCCGTTCCTTTATAGGTGGTTCTCGTCCCATCGTCTTCCTGTGCAAAGGCTTCGAATATATGCGGCAGAAATTCTGCTTTCATGCCGATCCCCGTATCCGCCAGTTCAAAATGATACAGTACTTTCTCGTCCGTACTTTCCTTTTCCTGCACACGGAAGAAAATTTTACCGCCATCCGGGGTAAATTTCACGGAATTCCCGAGAATATTGATAAATACCTGGCGCAGATGCAGTTCATCCCCTACCACAAGCGGATGGGTAAATGCCGAAAACTCCCGTACCAGTTCGATATCCCTTGTTGCAAGCTGTCCGCCGATAATAGAAGCACAGTTATCGATGCAGGTCCTGATATCAAAGCTCTCATGATTCACCTTGGTTTTCCCGGATTCAATACGGCTCATATCAAGCACATCATTGATCAGACCGAGCAGATGCTGGGAAGAACTGCTGATCTTTTTCAGACAGTCCAGAACCTTATCCTGATTTCCGATATTCTTCAGCGCGATATCCGTCATGCCCATGATACCGTTGATCGGCGTTCTTATGTCATGACTCATATTGGAAAGGAAATCACTTTTGGCCTGACTGGCGCTGTTCGCTTTCTCCGCCGCCTCCCTTAACAACAGATTGGCTTCATCCTTCTGCTGTATCAGACGTTTATTGGATCTGGCCATCAGCATTACCACGGCAATAACTACTGCCAACAGAAGAAATACGATAGAGACCACGACAAAAAACGATACCGTCCGGTCCAATAACAGCATTGTATTCGCTCCTAACACTTCCGTAGGAACAAACAGAAGAAGCTGCCAATTCTGAAAGGCAACCGGCGCATTGGCGGCAAACCATCTCTGCTTCTTACGCTCTCCATCGATATATTCAAACTCCACGGCGGAATTCTGTCCCTGTTCCAGTTTTCTCACAAATTCTTCATAACTTCCGCCGCTTACGATCGTATAATCTCGAAAGGCATCCAGTATATCGTTTCCTTCGATAAAATCATTCTCGTATGTATATTGATAAAGGTTTTCCCCTTCTTCGTTGATCAGATACGTATAGCATTTATCCTGAAACGCAAATATCGAAATTTTGTCCCGCACAGCTTCCGTTTCTACCGCTACGGCCAAATGCGTGATCTCCCTGCTTCCGTCAGCGAACACAATAGGTTCTTTCAACCGCTTCATAAAGATAAAATATAATGCCGAATTTTCATGAGGCACTTCGGACACAACCAGCTGCATATCCTCCGTTTGAGCCGCCAATAATGCTGTCCACGGAAAACTTCCGGTATCCCGGTCCGAAGAATAATAACCGGCATTTTTATCAATTGCAATTACAAGGGTATTGTCTGCATCAATAAAATCAGACGTAGATACAAGAACATCGACTAACTGTTCTTCAGATATGATGTCGTCAGATTTAAGAACATATTCACACGATAAAACCTGCTGCCAGGAATGTTCGATCACACCATCGACGATCTCTGAGGCTTTATCCGTAAATTCCACGATATTGCTGCTGCGTTCTTCAAAAAGCTGCCTCTCCAGAAATGAGAAAAAATTGACTGAAACCGCTGCCAGGACCCCAACGGCTGCTGCTACGATAAGGATGACCGGAGTCCCTTTCAGACCTTTCTCCTGCCGGTCCATGTTCATAATTTCTTTTTCCATACTAGTCCCTCTAAATACATACACATTAATAACCGGCCGAATATGACCGCTGTTAAAGTCCTCCGCTATACAAACTGCACTATATTCTAACACATGTCCGACTAGAAATCCATTTCTTTTTTACGAAACCCTCATATACCGAAACGCAAAAATCCATCTCCAACATAATATATTAACAGATAGAAAATTCCCAGGAGAAAAGATAGCTATGAATAATCTGTCATATCCCGTCGTTCCCGATGCCATCGCCTCCATTCACGGAAGCAGTCTGTATCCCGATCTGTGCGGCAGTGTCTTCTTCTGCCAGATGCCCTGCGGTGTTTTTGTCAATGCACAGTTTCACGGACTTCCCGTGGTCCGCGGAAACAACTGCAGTCATTTTCTCGGATTCCATATACACGAAAACGGAGATTGTTCTCAAAATGCAGAAGCCGATTTTTATCAGACAGGAAGCCATTATAATCCCGACAACTCCCCACACCCCAATCACCGCGGCGATCTGCCGTCGATTGTAAGCTGTAACGGCTACGCATGGCAGGCATTCTTGATCGATACGTTTTCCGTAACGGAGATCATCGGGAAAAGCGTCGTTGTCCATGCCTCTTCCGACGATTTCAAAACACAGCCCTCCGGGAACAGCGGCGCCAAGATCGGATGCGGCGTTATTAAATTAAACGTTTAAGTATACGTTTACTGATTTCTTAAATGCTTTCATAATAATAGTAGAATTATATAAAATTTACATTTTTTTCAAAGTTTTACTAGGAATTTTTTCTTGTTTGTGATATGATTACTAAAACGATTAAGTAACTCTATTTATGAACACAAGATCAATGAAATACTTACGAACGGGGGTTTCCACATGGCAACGAAAAAAAATGCACCAACCGGTACAAAACTGTCTTCCATTCAGACGAAAATTGCAGTAATTCTAATTTTATTCAGCACGATCGCCGTTATCGTCGCAGTCACGGTAAACTACAAATATCTGACTACGATTTCCAAAAATACGCTTGTCTCTTACACGGAAGATTCCTTAAGAGAGATCGTACAGGCCGAAGGCAGTTATATCGATGAATCCATTCAAAAATATAATGCCACTATGACCTATTTAAACGGTTCCGAAAACTTCTTTGCCTTCAACACAAACAAAGGCAATAAATATTCCAACGAAATCCATGCCACGTTAAAAAAATACCTGGCTGCCAACCCTACCCATGAAAGCATAAACTTCGTCTGTGCCGAAGATAACATTCTGCACGCCAGCACGGATACCTCCCTGGAAGGCGCTTCTTATGAAGCTGAACCTTTTTATCAGTATATTATGGAAAATAATACGCCGGCACAAAGCGACGTTTTCTTTGATCCCGAAAGCGGCGAACCCATGATCTCCATCGGAGTGCCGGAAAGCAGCCACTTTGATGAAAACACCTTGTCCGGCGTTCTCTTTACCAATATCAAAGTTTCGCTCTTTGCCGATACGCTTTCCGATATCCGCGTATTCGGCGACGAAGAGTCCAGCTATGCCTACCTGTTAGACAGCAACGGCACCTATATTTATTCTCCGGAGGAAAACCTCGTGGGAACGACTGCCGACACAAAGATCATACAGGATCTGTTAGCGGCAGTCCGTTCAGGAAACTATGAAAATACATCCGTCATCCATGATGCAGACCAAAACCAATATCTTGCTTATCACATATCACCGTTAAACAACTGGATCCTCTGCCTCGTAGCAGACAGCGCCACGGTTCTTAGTCCGATCGACGATATGCGGCGAAATGCTGTTTCCATCAGCCTGGTCACCTGTCTGATCATCATTGCGGTCTTTATGATCCTCGGCTTCGTTCTGGCAAGCTCCATTACGACTCCGATCAAGATCGTTACCAAAGTTATCCGCAAAACTGCAGATCTGGATATCTCACGGGATGACTCCTATCATCCGCTGTTAAAGCAAAAAGACGAAACCGGTGAAATGAGCCGTGCCGTTCAGAAAATGAGACAATCCTTCAGCTCCATGATGCGCGACATCGCTTCAACTTCCGAATCTATCAACGAAAGTGCGGGCCGCCTGCATGAAATCGCAACGACCGTAAATGACAATGCAAACAGCAATTCCGCTACGGCAGAAGAACTCTCCGCCAGTATGGAAAATACCGCCGCTAATACAGAAGCTATCAGCAATGAGATAGCACAGATCGAACAAAATACCTCTACGATCAATGACAAAGCCGCAGAAGGCGTCTCCTTATCCGTGGAGATCCTAAACCGTGCACGGCAATTGAAAACCGATACGCTGCATGCCAGCGCCAGAACCAAACAGATGTATGAAACCGTAAAAAATGACTCCGAAAATGCTATTGAGCACTCCCGCTCCGTATCCAGAATCAATGAACTTGCCAAAAATATTATGGATATTGCCAGCCAGACTTCTCTCCTGTCCCTCAATGCCTCTATTGAAGCGGCCAGAGCAGGCGAACAGGGGCGCGGATTCGCAGTCGTTGCAGACGAGATCGGCAAACTCGCAGATCAGTCTTCCCAGACGGTAAGCGGCATTACACAGATCGTTGCAGAAGTCATAAATGCCGTAGAAAAAATGGAAGCCAGCCTGACTTCCACATTGGATTTCTTAGATACGACCGTTCTTGCCGATTACAACAACTTCATGCAGATCAGTGAACAGTACTCTAACGACGCACAGTTCGTCAATCGTACCATGGCCGACATTAACGGTTCCATTGATGCGCTGAATCAGACCATGCTCAAAATATCGGATGCGATCAACCTGATCAACGGCTCCATTTATGAAACATCATCCGGCGTCAATAACGTTGTAGACAACAATATTAATATTGTTTCCCTGACTACGGACACTTACAATATGGTGGAAAAAACCCTCTCCTATACCAATTCGTTAATGGAGATCGTAGAAAGCTTTACATTAGAATAAGGCGCCGTTTAAAATGTATGAAAAAATTCTGCCCGGTATTTTGCCGGGCAGCTGCTTTATTTGTTGTCTGCATTCTGCTTCGTTCAAATACGGAAGATTTACCATACTCTAAGCACAAACCTCCCTCCTTATTTTTGATTTCTTCTTCCGTGTTTTATTATCCAATCCTGTGCTTTGCTCTGCCCTGTCTTTTCCCACTGTGCAATAATAAAATCTGCTTTCTCCGGGGCCTCTTTATACAAATCGTTGAGATTATTTCCCACACTTTTTTGAACAAATTTCTCCGGATCATCTTTTAAATTTGTAAGAATATTCATATAACGTTCAAATTCATTTAATACAGCAAATAATTTCGGCGACCAGGGCAGCCGTATTCTAACGCCCTCACTTGCAAGCCGCCTAACATGAACATTTTCATCAAATGTCCACTCAATTAACTCATCCATTACTTCTTTAGGATGTTCCTGCAGTAAAGGACGAACCGCAAACTCACCGGTAAACCTTTTCGTCAATTCCTTCAGAAAAGAAAGGGATAAACTCCAGTCCTCATTTCCATACCGTTCTACATATCTGCCAACAGGCCATAACCACCATCCAAACTGGAACATGCCTTCGGGCCGCGCCAATTCCGGCCCAAGCATATGGAAAAATGCCCGGATATTCCTTGAGTAATCGCCGGTCATGCTTTCCTGCATGGCATCCACAATACAGTCAAACCTTGCAAATAATTCCTTATCATCCAATCTGCCGATGAGGGCATGACAAAAGTGATCCCGATCAAAGTCCGGCATCACGGAAAGTATCTTTTGAGAAAATCGAAAAATATAGTCATCATCATAATGGTCCTTATGTTTCATGCTTGTTCGCTCCTCATAAAATAGTACAGATCATATAGCATACAAACAGTGTGTATGTCTATTTGCTTTCAATCTTCACGTCATGGCAGAGAAAACCTCTTTTGTTGAAGCGGCAAGCAAGCACCTATTTTATGATCTGCCGCACGATGGTAAAGAAATAACAGGCAAAAAACAATCGCCTAAAGCCTGTGCTCTTTTTGCAGATAGGTCAAAAGAGCCTCGCATCCCTCCACGATATCGTCATAGGTAACGTCAAAATTATCCGTATACCAGGGATCAGCGATATCCCGCGGACGGCTCCCAAATGCAAGCAGCTTATACACCTTCTGTTCCGGATCGTTTCCCAAGATCCGCATCATGTTACGGATATTCATCTGGTCCATGCCGATCAGAAAATCATATTTATTGTAATCTTCTTTTGTCATCTGGACTGCCCGGTGCGGAACGACCGGAATGCCTACGGAACGCAGTTTACTGACGGTTCCATAATGCGGAGAATTACCGATCTCTTCGCGGCTTGTGGCCGCGGAGGCAATTCGGAAGCAGGAATCCAAGGCCCGCTGCTTTACGATGTGGGTCATGACGCTCTCGGCCATGGTGCTGCGGCAGATGTTGCCGTGGCAGACGAAAAGTATTTTTATCATTGTTATAATTCTCCTTAATTTGCCCTTGAATTCCCTGTTTTGCAAGGAATTCCAAGTGTTTTATGCCTTGCTGCTAAATAAGCGGATGTTACAAATCAGAGCATATTTTAGCAAGTTGTTGCTACCTGTTAGTAGTAAAACGTGATTGAATTACTACTAAGGACTTATAATCTAAAACCTATATGTCACAGCGCTACGTACTATTGGTAGTAACTCGTCACATGAGGAATATCTGTTCTCAATATTAGTCGAAAGGCACTTCATGATAATATCAATTTCATCAATTTTTAATTTTGGATTTGCCTTTTCCAAATACTCTCTCATATCACTTCCGCTTGGTGCACGTCCACATAACAAATAATACCATATTGCACCAACAGAATAGATATCACTTCTAATATCTCTCATTCTAGGATTATGTTGTAATAGTGGATCAATGAATACTCCTCCCGCAACATGCTCCCCTGTCTTCGTTAATTTTGTATGATTATCCGTATCTAAAAATGCACTTACCCCGAAATCAATTATTTTAAATTTTTTATCATGTTCTGAATACATTATATTACTCGGTCTTAAATCTCTATGAATCACTCCATGCTCATGAGCATTTTTTAACCCCGCCAGAATATGAGTAATAACAATTGCACTTCTAGAAAATTCCATATTTCCTTCTCTATCTCTTAAATCATCAACTGTATAACCATTAATGTATTCCATACGAATATATGGCTTCCCGTCAATCCTTCCAGCATCATATATTCTAGCAATATATGGACTATTAAGAGAAAACAGCATCTTTGCTTCTCTAAAAAATCTTCTTTCTCCCTCACTTTGTTCTTCTGATGAAACAAAAATAGGTTCATATATTTTTACTGCAAAATCCATATCTAAACAATTGTTATGATATTTATGAACAGTTCCAAACCCTCCACTTCCTAGTTCTTCTTGTTTTGTATATTCCTTCATTTGCATAAACGGATCATTATCTTTATCCAAATATGAAGCCAAATTATCCATTTCTGTATGTATCAATGAACGTCTTTCAGCATAATGCTGATTATATGCTTGCATATAACTTCTAAAATCATTTGCTGAATGATTACTTTTAATAAATGCTGGAATATGTAATTTAAGTTCAGGAACCCGCATCAATATATCTCTACAACGTTTGTAATCTTTTTCTGACATTTCTCCATTCGTCGCTTTTGCTATTAATCCACTTTTAAATTCATCTATCAAATCTATTATCGCATTTTTATCCATCTTGTCTGCCACATCCGCTCCAAATAATCTATAACTATATAATTCTCTTCCTGATATGTATTCTTTAACATACAATTCATATCCATCTTCTTTTATCAGATTATTAATCTTATTGAAGAATAATCCCCACTGCTTTTTCTCATCTCTTACTAACGGATGAAATACCTCACAAATAAATTTTAGAAAATCTTCATCTGAACCATTTTTCAATCCAAATCTATCATCTTGAAATACCCAACAAAACGGAAAGTCATCATTATTGATTGTATGACAAATGATATCACCCTTTGCATTTTTATATCTTGGATCATTACTTTCCATATTCTCCAAGTCATACAATCTTTCAAGAAAATCAATTTCTTCTAATCTTCCATAATAAGGGTACTCTATATTTTCAGTCAGAAACATATCCTCAACAGTACATCCATCACGAAACAATTCATAAATATCTCTTTTTGTTATTTCTGTTAATCGCTTCAATAAATATCGCCCCTTTTGTACAATGCTCTTCCAAAATATATTATATCCCTAAAACCAACTTTTTTCCACAAAAAAACGCCCCAGCCTTAGCCAGAGCGTCATCAATCCCCTATATCAAATCACCTTAAACATTTTCTGCGATACAGCCTTTGCATCATTTTTCTTTTCTACCTCCGCCTGCGCCTTTTAAAATTCCTCCATCCGCCTCAGTTCCTTCTCCGCATCATCTAATCCGATACGGGTGTACACATTCATCGTGACCGAAATATCTGAATGTCCCATAAGATACTGTAAAGTCTTAAGATTCATCCCGGCTTTGGCTTGATTGCTACAATAAGTGTGGCGGCAGACATGCGGAGTGATATTTGGCATCTGTACCCGGTAAATATCATTGTATCTGCCGACCATGTGGTTGAATCGGTGCTGCCAGTGCATCGCCACTAATGGGTTGCCGTCATCATCGTAGAAAAGGAATCCCGTATAGCCGTCAATCACTTTTCCGTCTTCGGCGGCACCCTGTCCTCGATAATGACCCGGAACATGTCAGCCACATCCTCTGTTATCGGTATCCTTCTTGTTCCGGCATCAGTCTTTGTGGTCTCAATGATGTTTCTCATATCGGAAGTTCTCTGTAGCTGATGGTCAATGTTTACGATTCCGTTCTCAAGATCGATGTCCTTAAATGTCAGACCACAGAATTCCGATATCCGCATCCCCGTATGGAAAAGGATATATACCACCTCGTAATATTTGCAGTACACCACATCATCATGCACAAACTTTAGTAATTTCCTCATCTGGTCTTTGGAGATTGCCTCCCTTGTGACAGAGTCGTTGACAACAACTCCGGCAAGCTGGAATACGAATTGTTGTGACAACAACACTTCTTCCAGTTTTCCGATGATATCCAGCGCATCATGTATACTACAAACATCATAGAAGGCCTTAACCGCCAGTATCGGAAAGTAACCAAGACAAAAAGCGTATTCCCAAGTGACAGCTCCTTAGAAAAAATGCTATATCCTGCCAGCGGGAACATAATCAAAAAGTGGACACAGCGATACCGGAATTGGGATCAGGTGCTTAACCAGATGAT
>ERZ808040.1927-NODE-1927-length-12770-cov-11.017254_pt1 | contig 12770 bp, 8 predicted proteins | sample MGYA00380191_ERZ808040 | MGnify/ENA primary metagenome ERZ808040 (study PRJEB31490, sample SAMN06133395) | mouse gut metagenome | isolation source: J6 | host: mice | place: China: Chengdu | collected 2015-05 ... | reverse complement strand
GAATTATAGTGAATTACTCCAACTCGCAAAGGGCTGGGGTAATTTTATATCTGACCGCATCATTATTTGGCGGTTACACTATTTATCCCAGAAGCCCGGCAATTCCTTTCACCAAGCGCGGGCGGCAGCCGAACTGCTTGTGTTTCCTCCCGCCGGATGCTATAATTGCATTAAGAATAAATCCGGCTTCATCACCCGCACAGTGCGGCACGGCCGCTTCGCCTTTTCAGCCGAACACGCCGCCGGGAACGGGCATTTCGAAACCGGAAATCAGGAAAATCGAGGAAAATAGAATGCGTAAAAATCCGCTTGCCGCACCCGTAATTAAATGGTTCGGCGGAAAACAGACGCCGCCGGAGGAACTCTCCCCGCTGTTTCCGAAACGGATCACCTCCTACTGCGAACCATTTCTCGGCAACGGGGCTGTTCTGTTCTGGCTTCAGCCTGCTTCCGCCTGCCTCTGCGACATCAATCCCGGGCTGATCGAAATGTACGAGACCGTCCGCGATCAGGCAGAGGAGCTTATCGCCGCCCTGGAACGGCACCCGAATCTGGAAAACCACTACCGCCTTGTCCGAAACTGGGATCGGGACAAAAGACAGTACGGAAAGCTGAGCTGCGTACAGCGGGCGGCACGAATGATCTATCTGAGCCGTACCTGCTACAACGGCCTTTACCGAGTCAATGCAGCGGGCGAATTTGATACTCCGTTCGGGCATTACCGGCGCGTCGTTATCGCGGATGCACCCGCGCTGCGCGCAGTCAGCGCCTATCTGAGTCAGGCGGAGATCACCTTCTTCACCGGCGACTACACCAAAGCGCTGACGGGGCTTTCCAGAAATGCATTTGTCTATTTCGACCCGCCGTACGACACAGGAGCCGCCGGTTCCAGAAACGGGCAGAGCTTCGACCGCTCCGAGCATATCCGCCTGCGCCGGTCCTGCGATGAGCTGAACCGGCGGGGCATCCGTTTTATGCTCTCCGGAACGGCGACGGATTTTATGATAAAGCAGTATGCCGGCTACAATATTACGCCGCTGAAAGCAAAGCGTCCGCGGGCCGCCGGCACAACGGTACACGGAGCGCCCCCGGAAATCATTATCCGGAATTACGGATGAATATGTGCCTGGATGGCAGGTTTCTGCCGGCTGTATTCCCTCATTCCGGCCTTCTCCGCCGCGGATGCGGGAATACAGCTGCTTCTTTCCTGTCCGCGCGGCAGCTTCCTTCTCTGCCGTCCGCCGCTGCAGGACTTCACGGTCAGCCCGGCGAGCTCGTGTAAAGAAGCATACGGCTGACCGCAGAACGACACAAACCGCATTTACACAGTCAGCTCGCTCATAACCACATTTTTCAGACGCCGTACAAGCTCGCCCGCTCTGCCGATGCCGATCTGCTGTACACCGAACAGCAGAGTGATCCCGTGGGCCGGCTCATTGGAGAAAAATGTTCCGAGCCAGCCGTCCCACCCATACTCTCCCTTTGAGGAAAAAATACAGGTTTCGGCCTCGTTTTCACAGACGCGCATCAGGCTTCCGTAGGTATAGCCGCCCATCCAGTCCCAGCCCTGCTTCAGCTGCGGCTTCTGCGAAGCCTTCAGCCCGCCGCGGATCATATATTTCACCGCCTGAGCGGGCATAATCCTTCTGCCCCGGAATTCTCCCGCATCCAGCAGCATCTGCGCAAAATGGGAATAATCATCGAGTGTGGAACAGAGTCCCGCCCCGCCCGACTCAAAGGCCGGCGGCACATCGCGCAGATAGCGCAGGCCCAGATGCTCGGTTTTCAGCTCGTACAGCCCCTGCTCCGAATAATCATATACCTTCGCAAGCCTTCCGGCCTTTTCTTTCGGAACATAAAAATCCGTGTCCGCCATCTCCAGAGGCTCAAAAAACCGCCGTTTCAGAAATTCACCGAAGCTCTGCCCGGAAACCCGTTCCACCAGCGCTCCAAGGATATCCGCGGAGGTTCCATACATAAAATTCTCGCCCGGCTCAAAGCAGAGATCGTTTTTCGCCGTCATTTCGGAAAACTCCGCTGTCGTAACCGGCCTGTCCGTATAGAGCCGTCCGGCAATCTGTGCAAAAACCGCTCCGGCCTGCCTGCCCCCGGCCGTCTCCTCATTGGGATAGGCCAGCCCGGAGGTCATATTGAGCAGATCCCTCACCGTAATATGCCTTGCCGCCGGCACTCTTCTGCCGTTCACGCTGACAAACGGATTGCGGAATTCGGGAAGATATTCCCCGAGATCCGCCGAAATATCAAACTTTCCCTCGGCAGCGCATAGAATTGCCGCCGCTGCTGTAATCGGCTTCGTCATCGAATAAAGCCGGAAAATCGTATCGCGGCTGACCGGAACTCTGTTTTCCAGATCCCGGAAGCCGTATTCACAGTACGCTTCCTCCTTTCCGTTTCTGCGGACAAGCAGGTTTGCGCCCGAAGCGCTCCCGCTGTCGATGGACTCCTTCATTACCTCATAAAGCTTATCCCGCAATTCCATTTTAAAACCTCCTTATCTGCCGGATACCCTATATGCCCTGCCCGCACCATGCCGCACGGGCACCGGCATCCGCCGGCAAAACCTGTGTCACGTAAGGGAAATCTCTCCTCTGCCGCCGCTCGGCAGCGCACGGCCCCCGCCGGCCCTGCCTGCCCTGATTATAGCATTACGCCGTCAGAACTGCACGATTTTTTTCGATAATTCCGGCACACTCCGGATTCCCTGCTGAAAAGCATAAAAAATCTTTTTTCAGTTCGTTGCAAGTCCTATTTTACATTGCTTTTTCTTACAAAAGCGTATTATTTTGATGCGTTTTTGTTTCTCGTTTATATGGTTTCAAAGCTGGTGTACCAATACCACAAATTCGTAATAATCACCTATGTGCATCAATAGTTAAACTGGCAAACGCCACTTGTAGTAGCTCATTTAAACTATTTGCTTGATCTATTGCTAATTTTATTCTTTCTTTTTCTTCTGTAGGTAATTTTCGATTGCTATTATCCAAAAAATATTTTGATAATTCTTTCCACTGATGTTCGTCATACTTATTTCCCTCATTCCTTCCAATTCGCTACATACGTGTAGCGAATTACAATTTTTCTAAATTCTTATTATTACAACATAGAATGATCTTGGTCGCTTTGGCCACGATGTGAGCGGATTAGTAACTAAACATAGTATTTTTGATTTCCGCTTTTTGGCTTGTCTGGAATTGTCATTTTTAACTGTCCTGTTTTAATCATAGGATTAAGATAATGCCTTCTAAAAAAGCTCCTATCATTTATTTTAATATACTCCATAATTTCCTTAGCAGAATGTGGCTGTTTGCAAAAGGCAATTATCATCTTAGTCACATCTTGGTCATTATCTTGGTCACTTTGACCAAGACACGAATCTTCATTCAGCAAATCCAAATACTTATCACACGCCTTACAAAGCACCATAATCCCTGATGCGCTTATATTATATTCCGGCAATGGCGCATCATAATTTACACAAGCCTCCTTGATTTTGTCAAACCCTCTGCCCCATGCTTCAATCATTCCACTCTTAAAGAAAACACCCGCCAGTTTGGGATTATACGGCTTAGAAGAATGCTTCATGAATAATTTATCTGTTGAATCTAACCCTGACGGCATTTCTCCATCGTTCCAAACATATATTTTATCTTTATACACGCTGATTTGGATAGGATTGCAGCTACTGTAATCCTTATGCACAATTGCATTCAGCAAAATCTCACGAAATGCATCCTGATGAAACATAAACTGCTCAACTCTTTGAATGCCATCATAAAAAATCAATGCTTTCAGATATTTTGTATAGACTAAATCAACTGTCTTATCCACCTGTTCAATGAGAGAACCATGTACTTCATCCTGATATCTCAAATCAGAATCAGAATCTCCAAAATAACCAATTTTAATATAAGAACCCGTAACCCATTTCTCTGGATCTTTATAGAATGCCAACATTGCTGCTCTTATCAGATAACCTTCTTCATCAATTAGATGAAGGTTCTCCATTAATATTGTATCATCAACCTTTGTTTCTTCCTCTGTTAGCCTTCCTCTTCTTATCGCCTTTTCTTTCAGCAAATCAATTGCTTCTCTTCTTAAATCTGTCACTTTCAGTTTTGGAATTGACATACCATCCCATGTTCTGCCCTGTGATTTCAGAATTGCTTTGTCCAGTTCTTTTCCTGTTATCGTTCTCATCGTACTACCAGAACGATAAAAATATTTACCATGATAGCTAATGAGGGACGGGTACTTGTCTACAATAATCTCAATGTATTGCAAGTCATTTTCGTATAACAAATTGACATCTGCTACAATGCCCATTGTATCTGTAATCTTATTTGGAATAGACTCCAATAGTTTTTTCCTATCTTTATCGCTAAGTCCAACAACATCTCCATCGTCATTCTTGCCAATATAGAGCGTTCCGCCATAAGCATTTGCATATCCGCAAATCCACTCTAAAAACTCATCATGCCATGATTCTTTCCATTCTATTGTTTGATGTTCCGGCATACTTGTCACCTGCTTTCTATCAAAATACTCTTGCATATGTAATATTATTATACCTTTTATAGAATCTATCTCCGAAAAGTTGTGACATGTTATAATTCTTCAGCAAATAAACTTTCTCTAATTCACTACGCATGTGTAGCGAATCCACTTATGCCTTGGAAACTATATTAATTTCCTCACTATTTTGCATACTTCTTAAAATTCTCTGCCTGTTCCAGCACCTCTTTATAAACATCATCTATTGTAACTGGCGGATAACCATATTTATCAAGCAGAATAATTAAATCCACCTGCAAAGTTGCCTTAATATCTTCTCTGGTAGACCAATCCGTATATTTTGCCTTATCATCTACCACCATCATAATTTCTTTTGACAGCTCAATCATTTTATCTTTCGGATATTCAAATTCATACTTCTTCGATACTGCAAGCAAAATATCATAGAAGGCTTTTTCCTCATAATCAATGCCTACATGATTAAAGGAGTTTCTTTCCGCTTTCAATTCATGTATTAAATCCGCAAGCTGATTGGCCACATCATCAAGAACTTCATTTGCAAAAGTTTCATCTTTCCTTCGGTTATTATAGGTTTCAACAACTGCCTTCATTCTCTCTGCAAATTCAATACTTTTGATTTTATTTACCCTCTTAAATTCCTCAATCGCATAGGACAACAATCTCTGCAATGCTTTAATCTTCGTATTAGGCATAGGAATCTTTTCAATTCTTGCCATATACTCATCGCTGAAAATATCAACATCTATATGTTTCCCCGTTTCAAATAGTTCCTCAATACCGTCAGATTGTATAGCACTATCCAGCAATTCACGAACTTTGGCATTCATCTGAGAAGTATCTGGTGCTTCTCCTTTTGTCAGCTTAAACAGTACCGAACGCACCGCCTGATAAAAATGTACTTTATCAATATCTGCATTGGTAAATTGTTCGCTGGAACTGCACAAGTTAAATGCCTGTTTCATTTTTCTAACTGCCGCCATGAACCGAAGTTCCAAGTCCTGTGTCAACTGCACATACTCTACTGCTCTGTTTAGGCAATTTAACTGTTCAACTGGACTTCCTACATAATAATCCTTTGCGTTAAAATTGTGAAACATCTGGTCTAATACCTCAAGCTGATCCAAAACAATTGTCACCGCCTGACTAATATCATCCAATTCCTCTTTCTCAAAATTTGTATATTTGCGAAGTGCAGCATTCATATTTTTCTTGATACCAATATAATCAACAATCAAGCCTCTAACCTTGCCCTCATAGATACGATTCACTCTGGAAATCGTCTGTATCAATGTATGCTGCTGAATCGGCTTATCAATATAAATTGTATCAAGACACGGCACATCAAATCCCGTCAGCCACATATCAACCACGATCGCAATTTTAAAATTGGATTTTACATTCTTAAACTGCCTGTCCAGTTCCTTCCTGTCTTCTTTTGTACCCAGCATCTCATAAAGCTCTTTTTCATCATCTTTATTCCTTGTCATGACAAGGCGGACTTTTTCTATGGGTTTTAATTCCTTTTCCTCTTTCTCCGTTAATTCCACACCCTCTGGTGCTTTCCTCTTTTCTTTCCATTCAGGACGAAGTTCCATCAAATTCAGATAAAACGCATAGGCTATCAATCTGTTTGCACATACAAACATTGCCTTGCCTGCAACTGTAGAACCTTCTTCTACCCTTTTCTCATAATGTGATATAAAGTCTTTTGCTACTGCTTTTAGTCTGTCAGGGTCGCCAATAATCGCATCCAAGTGCGCTACCGCCTTTTGGCTTTCCTCAATCTGTTCTTCAGATGCTCCAAGACTAGCACACTTGTCATAATATTCTTCAATTTCACGCAGCTTGTCCTCACGCAATGTTACCTTTGCCGCCCGTCCATCATAAACAAGATTTACCGTTATTTCATCTTTCACTGCCTCTGTCATGGTATATGGATGCCCGACAATATCTCCGAATACTTCCACTGTAGCATCAATCGGCGTCCCTGTAAAACCAATGTAAGTTGCATTCGGTAAGGAATCATGCAGATACTTGGCAAAACCAAACGTTTTATTTACACCTTTTTCCGTAACTTTTACCTTCATATCAAGGTTAATCTGCGAACGGTGCGCCTCATCTGAAATGCAAATCACATTATACCTGTCTGTTAAAAGCTGTGTATCTTCCGTAAACTTCTGTATTGTAGTCAAGTATACTCCGCCACTTGGTTTTCCCTGTAATTCTTCTCGCAGCTTATCCCTTGACTCTATACTTATTATATTATTGTCGCCAATAAACTGTTTCGATATAACAAATTGTTTGGAAAGCTGATCATCTAAATCGGTTCTATCGGTAATAATTAAAATGGTTGGACTTTTGAAATAACTGCTTTTCATAACCATTCGGGTAAGAAAAAGCATTGTATAGCTTTTCCCACATCCGGTTGTTCCAAAATATGTACCGCCCTTGCCATCGCCGTTCGGCTTCATATGTGCTTTCACATTTTCATACAGATTATTAGTCGCAAAAAACTGCGGATAACGACACACTACTTTTGTATTTTTGTCTGTAGCGTCAGGAAAATAAATAAAATTCTTTATTACTACAAGAAGCCTGTCCTGTGCAAACAAGCCGTCTATCATTGTAAACAAAGAATTGATGCCATCCATTTCCTTGTCATCATCATGAACCTTTCTCCAAGCGTAAAAAAATTCATATGGCGTGAATAAAGAACCATACTTACTATTTGCTCCGTCACTGATAACCACAAATGCATTGTATTTGAAAATTTCCGGAATATCTCTCTGATATCTGACTGTCAATTGCGTATATGCATCCATTAAGGTTGTGTTTTCTTGTATTGCAGTCTTAAACTCTAATACCACAAGAGGAAGTCCATTCACATAAATAATGCCGTCAGGAATACGAATCTGATAATTGTATCCTTCTATTTCCAACTGGTTTACAATCTTAAAAATATTCTTTTTGGGTTCTTCATAATTTATCAATTCGATAAATATATCTTTCTTGTTCCTATCCTCACGATTGAACACAAAGCCGTCTATTATCATGGATAGAACTGCTTTATTGGATTCATACAAAGTTCCGCCTACGGTGCGTAAGGAGAGAATAATACTGTCAATCTCACTTTCTGCCAGTTCCTCCGAAACATATCGGGTGTGCAAATATTCTTTTAAATCGTCTACTAACAAGACTTCTGACTTTTCACGCAACAATCTGCTACCTTTCTGGTGAGTATAGCCTTTGTCTTGTAAAAGTTCTATAATAGATAGTTCTAATGCGTGTTCGTTGTATAACATATTATTTTTCTCCTGCATTTAAATTTTATAAAAATCTTGATAAGAACGTTCTAACTCCATACAGCAAGTTGAATTAAAATATTCTGAATGAAGTTTTGAATCTATCTTTCTATATTTCTCATAATTATCATAAGTTGAGAAATATCTTAACAAAGTATAAAAGCTTGAACACTGATCACCATAACTCATTGTCATAGCAGTCCAGTATTCCGTATGTCCTATAATCAGTACATCGTAAAGTAAATGATAAAGTTCAAACTGTTTTATATCTATATCAAACCAATTCTTGCTCAAAATTCTCTTACTAGACAAATCGTTTTCACCTATTTTTCGAATATTAATTACTGTATCTTCTTTTACTCCTTCATCATTAAATAATCCATATATCATCCTTCCAATAAATGATGCTAACCAATCTGCTAGTCTTAATTCTATGATTTCATGCGACTTTCCACATTTAATATTTTGAAAGCTGTAATTATGTGATGCAGAATATGTACTTTGTTCCTCATCAATTACTATATTTGCTAGTTCCATATTAATATTTTTCTCTTCAAGCAAGTTACATAATCCGTCAAAATTTATAGAATATTGAAACTCATATTCTTTTTCAGGCAATTCATCAATTATTGAGTGACTTAACACATATAAAATATTTTGATACGCCACTAATTCTTTTTGTTTTCGTTTTATACCTTTAATTTCTTTTATTATACACTCAAAGTTATATTGAAGTAGTTGCTTAAATTCCATCATAGAAGCGTAATTATTTACAGCGTAAAGTGCTTTCAGCAATTCTTCATTATGGTATGTAATCATAAATTTTGTGAGTGTATAAAAAAATGATTTTTCAGACAACTCACCCTGCCCCAAATAATGCACCCCTTTAAATGCTAAACGTAGATATAGTTCCATTTTACTGACCATATTTACTTGTATCACTGGATTCAATATATCTATCAACTCAAATAATTCTTTGTAAAATATCATTGTAACCTTATTAAACGAACGAATACCATATTTAAAATTCTTTTTTGCTATAATAGTAGACTTAAACTCCTGTTCTTCTGTTAGTCCATACTGAACCTTCTGTCTGTTCTCAAATTTCTGAATAAGTTTTCTGTTACTTGCCAATTCAGAAGTAGGGCATCCCCAAAATACACCTATATAATTATCAAGCGCATCCTCTCGCAATATGTTAAATTGTCCGTTCTTGTTAATACGAATTTTCTTATCATGAAATGATTCATCAAAATAAAATGTATATGTTTTCATAAATATATCCTTATAAATGATAATTTAGCGGCTTGAAATTTGCCTAATCATTGTGCTTTGCAGTTCAATTAACTGATCGATTTCAGCCTCAATTTGCTCCTGATGAATGAAAATAGGTTGACACAAAAAGGTAAACTTCTGTGTATGTTCTTCAGGTGGTATGGAAACAGGAATAGTTTTGAGCACATTACCCGAAATCTCCATAAAAGTAGTGCCTGATGAATGACTTTCTAACAATTGCCTATTTTCCTTGAGAAAGTAATAAACAAACGCTGTACCTATTTCCTTAAACGGAACAATAGATTTGAAGCCTTGATTTGTGCAGAGGTCAGTCATTGCAATTGCAACACAACCAACAGGTGCCCTTGAAGTTAAAAGAACACTTCCTTTAGGTAACATTTTAGTGCTACAACTTTTATAAGCGCCATCAGTTATATCCGTTTCACCTTTATAAATAAACTTTTTGGTCGTAGAAGTTAAATCCTTTGGAGTAAGCCATACAATTCCATCAGAGCTAAAGTATTCATCAATATTTTTTGATGGAGTTGCACCGCCAACAACCTCTCCAAAGTCAGAAACAAAACCTTTCAACCACTCGCTTTGTTCATCGAACAGCGAATGATAAATAGCTGTTGCTTGTGTTTCTAAATTGTCATTTATCCTCCGTTTAATCTCAATTCTCCTCTCTACAACCTTATACGCTTCAACCATTTTTCTTTGCTCACCAATTTCAGGTACAGGAATTTCCATTCGACAAATATCATCCCAAGTGATTCCACCTCTGACACTGCCATCCGTATGCAACCAACAAATACGGTCAAATTCTGCCCTGCGAAACCACATCATCAAATAATTTTCATTAAGAACATTATTATCTATAATCTCAAACATAAAATACGCCGGTGAAACAAGAGCAGGTTTATCTTCTCCATATAATGCAACCGGAAGCCTTTCATCACGACCAACATGCATAGGATTACAAGCAAATTTCCCTTTCGTTATCAATTTATATTTGCTCAAATCTGTTCCAATCACATTTGCAACGGAAGGCATAAAAAATTTGTCAATATTAATCCCCATCAATTTATTCGTTACGTTATCTTTATTGCGTGTATCAATCAAACGAATATAATTCCCCAAAACATCATAATTCGATTTCATACCCCAACTCCTTAAACACCTTTAACAAATCCGCTTTCGATTTCTCCTCCTCAATCAGCAGTTCTTTTAACTCCGCTTGCAGTGTTTTCATCTTCGTATCAAAATCAATATTTTCATCCCGATTCACAAACTCAATATATCTGCTTGGCACAAGGGTAAATCCCTTTTCTTCCACTTCATCATATCCCGCAGAATAACAAAATTCCGGTATATTCTTATAGGTATCTTCATATCCTGTCTGCTGCCAATTATGGTAAGTTTCAACAACTTTTGCCCTCTCCGTCTCTGTCAACTCTATGTATTTCTTTTCATATGGACTTCCTATCTGCCGCAAATCCATAAAGAGTATTTCCTTTTCCCGATTACGATAATGTTTCTCTGTCCCATTCATATCTACTGTACGCTCTTTTTTATTCTTATTCAGTATCCAAAGCGTTACACTGATATCGGTCGTATAAAAAAGATTCCTGGGCAATATCAGAATTGCTTCCACCAAATCATTTTCAATCAATCTCTGTCTGATTTTCAACTCCGTTCCATCATCCGACAACGCACCATTTGCAAGCAAAAAACCTGCCACTCCGTTTTGCGACATTTTTGACACAATATTTAATATCCATCCATAATTGGCATTGCTTGTCGGCGGTACTTCGTACCCATTCCATCTTGCATCATCTGTCAGTTCATCAGCGGCACGCCATTCTTTTTGATTAAACGGCGGATTTGCCATGATATAATCCGCCTTCAAATCTTTATGCTGGTCATTTGTAAACGTATTCGCCGCCATTTCTCCAAGATTTGCTGATATTCCCCGTATTGCCAAATTCATTTTCGCCAACTTGTAAGTTGTATTTGTATATTCCTGCCCATATATAGAAACTTTCTTTTTATTCCCATGATGGGCTTCAATAAACTTTATGGACTGTACAAACATACCTCCCGAACCGCAACATGGGTCATATAATGTTCCATCATAAGGCTCTATCAACTCTGCAATTAAATTTACAATCGTTTTCGGCGTATAGAATTCGCCTTTCCCTTTTCCCTCTGCAATTGCAAACTTACTTAGGAAATATTCGTACATCCTACCAATAATATCGTTTTCTTTATCCTTTGTCGTGTCAATCTTATTGATTTCATCTAGCAAAGATGCCAATTTAACCGTATCAATCTGTAAACGGGAATAATAGTTATCCGGCAAAGCACCTTTTAAAATGGGATTTGTTTTCTCAATTGTAAAGAGCGCTGTATCTATTTTTAAAGCAATATCATCCTGCTTAGCATTCTCCATAATATAAGTCCATCTGCTTTCCTGCGGCAAATAGAACACATTATCTTTTGTATAGAACGCAATATTATCCACAAATTTTTCCATACCATCTGCAATAATTCTTGCTCTTTGAGCCTCAAATTTATCACTTGCAAACTTTAGAAAAAACAAACTTAAAACCACATGCTTATATTCAGATGGCTCTACCGAGCCTCTCAATTTATCCGCAGACTTCCATAGAGCCTCCTCCATAGAAACTTCTTTCGCCTTTGCTTTTGCTGCCACTCCTATATCCTCCTCAATCTTTTGAAAATTCTAAAATATCGTCAACACCGCATTCAAGCACATCACAAATTTTTGCAATCGTTTCCATAGAAACAAACTCGTCTTTATTGAGCCTTGTAATGATATTACCGCTTATCTGTGCTTTCTTTTGAAGTTCCGATTTTTTCATTTTTTTATCAATCATCAATTTCCACAAACGATTATAACTTATTTTCATTCGCTGTTTCCCTCCAAATATATTTTACATTATATCACTATATCGTTGTGTTTTCCACTGGTTTTATGTTATTTTTCACACTTTTCTTGTAATAAAAGAGCATGACCAAGGGACACTTCACATAAGGAAGTGTCCCTTGCGGCGTTTATAAGTATTTGCAATGACGGTTGGATATGATGAATTTGTAGGAAAATAAATATATTAATGGAGGACAACTACAATGAAATCATTGTTCGAACAATTCGGCGGTACATACCATAATGAAAGTGATTATTTAATTCCAAATCTTACACTTCCTAAGAGCGAAGAAAATGATATTGGTATTTATGGACAACAGCATTTGAGATACTTACAAGAGTACCTCAAACTGACTTATATTAATTTGCTTACAAACGGTGTTCTCAATGAATATCTGTCTGAGATTGATAATCAAGCCTGCGAAAGATTTTCTCGGATTGTGGAACAAATGAAACAAGAGCAAGAAATCACCGAACAATTAAAAGAAGATAATCCCATTGAGTGGACAAGGAAGATGAATTGCATTAGACAACAAGTAGAAGAAATTGTTTTAAATGAAGTGACTTATAACTAGTTTGAGGAGCGGTATTGGCAAAAGCTGATACCGCTATCCTTAGAGTAAAATTATAGTTGGCAAAAAAAATAAGGGAAGAAGGAAAACTCCCTCTTCCCAATCATACAGAATTAG
>ERZ808040.1926-NODE-1926-length-12772-cov-2.819141_pt1 | contig 12772 bp, 7 predicted proteins | sample MGYA00380191_ERZ808040 | MGnify/ENA primary metagenome ERZ808040 (study PRJEB31490, sample SAMN06133395) | mouse gut metagenome | isolation source: J6 | host: mice | place: China: Chengdu | collected 2015-05 ... | reverse complement strand
CGGTCCTCCGACACGCCCTGGCCCGTCTCCAGAGGAATCTCAAAGCTGAAGCAGCTTCCCTTTCCAAGCTCGCTCTCCAGCTTGATGGCGCTGCCCATCATCTGGACAAGCCGGCTGCTGATAGACAGCCCCAGCCCCGTACCCTTTGACACGGTATTTGCGCCCGCCGCCTGTTCAAAGGAGCGGAACACCCTTTTCTGGTCCTCCTTGCCTATGCCCATGCCGTTATCCTGCACCGCAAAGTACACGTTGGGGCTGGCGCCCTGGGCGGCGCTCTCCCGGACAGTCAGCGTGACCCTTCCGTTCTCCGGCGTAAACTTGGAAGCGTTTCCAAGCAAATTGATCAGCACCTGGCTGATCCGCAGCCTGTCTCCCATAAACCACCGATGGTCCAGCCGGACATCCTGAACATACTCGATATGCTTTGCCTCCATCTGCGGAATAACCAGCTCCCTGATGGTTCCGATCATCTCCTGTATGTCAAAGTCCTGGGGCTCCAAATGCATTTTTCCGCTCTCGATCTTGGACATATCCAGAATATCGTTGATAAGCCCCAGAAGATACTTTGAAGAATCCTGTATCTTATTCAGGCAGTCCAGCATCCTCTCCCTGCTCTGCTCCCCCTGAAGGGCAATGGCCGTCATACCCATAATTCCGTTTAAGGGCGTCCGTATCTCATGGCTCATACGGGACAGGAAATCGGACTTCGCCTTGCTGGCAAGGTCATGCTGCTTCTGGTTCAGCTGGCTCTGAATTACGCTTCCCAGCTCCGCGAGCTTCTGCCGCTCCTCCCCATCCTCCAGGAAAGAGGGCTCCACACCCAGAATACACATATTTCCCATATAATTTCCGCTGTCGTACATAGGCAGGGCAATTCCGTACTGTCCCCCGGAAATGCTCAGGAACTTTTGAAGCGCCTCCATATGGCTGTCCTGTGCCGTAAACGAACGCAGCGGCGTCTGTTCCAGCCATTCCTGAAATGCCCTCCACTCCCCGTCCGTGTACTGGCTCACGGGCTCCGTCAGGGGCGCGGCTTCACGGTGCCATTGATATTCCAGATAATTGGAATAAAAATCAGGCCGAATAATGGTAGTCAGCACATCCGAAGCATTGTAGTGGCTGCCGATCTTGCGCAGTATCAGGGTCATCTGAGCCCGGAAGTCCGCTCCCTTTCCAAAAAGATTCAGCGCCAGCGTGGCAAGATTCACATCCTTGCCGTAATCGTTGGAAATCACCTGCTTGCCCTGGACCTCGGGCAGACTGTCCGGCTCCTGCGCCGGCAGCTCCTCATAAGACAAACAGGCTGCGCAGGTGCGCTCTCCCGCAATACGCTGGGCCAGCTTCGCCCTTCTCATCAGCAGCATGCTTTCCTCTGTTCCCTCAGCCACCGCCATTCCGGCGCGCACATACAGTTGAAAAATATCTTTGTCGAACAGGGCGTGAACCGCATCCGTAAATTCCTTCACAAAATCCGCTGCCTGCTCCTTTGACAGCCTTTCCAGCCATATCACAAACTCATTGCCGTCGACCCTGAACGCGATTGTCCGCCCGCCGCAGTTCTTCTCAAGCCTGCCGCAGCATTCCGTCAGGCAGTCTCCTACCTGCTCCAGAATCATATCGCCAAACACGATGCCGTTTCTCTCATTCATTTCCTGAAGCTTCTCCAGATACAGGTATACCATGACGCCCTGAGGATGCTCCCTGCGGCACTGAGTTAAGCGCTCCCTGCCTGCGGCATACACATAGAGACCTGTGACGCTGTCCCTTTCCATCCTTGCCTTTTGCGCAAGCTCTCTCTCCTTCTGCTCCTGAATATTGCGGACCGCTCCCACCAGCTTCAGCCGATTCCCCTCAGGGTCGCTTATGATATTGCCGTAAAGCTCCCGCCACTGATAAGCCTGCTTCTCATCATTCCACAGTCTGAGCTCGACGGAAATCCTCTCAGGAAGGTCCCGAAGCAGCCTCTCAATCAGAGGACGGTCCTCCTGATATATGCGTGCCAGGTCAATAAACTCTGCGGCCCCGCACTGCCATCTTCCGTTCAGGGGAGGATAATTTACAACGTCCACCGTCTGCTTCTGTATATCGTAAGAAAAAAAGGTGTCGCTGGAGCTTTCCAGCGCCACGCGGTAGCGCTCCTTTTCTTCCAGAAGAATGTCTTCCGTCTCCTTCTGCTTCCGGGTCAGATCCACCACCACATCATACAGCTTGTCGACCTCCAGAATGTTGGAGGGCTGAAAGCTCTCCAGTCCCGCGGGGCCTCTGCTGATACAGCCCATCAGCTTCTGAATCGGCTTCGTCAGGTGCCTGACGCTGAAATAAATGCCCAAAATACCAAAGAGGAGTCCTGCCAGAATAGCGGTGACCACCCACATATAGAGCTGGCGGTACATGCCGAACAGCGCGTTCTCCGTATTCAGCCCAAGAAGGACCCATTTCGTATTGTCATACGGCGCATAGCTGTCAAACAGCTTCAGAGGGCAGTTTACCGCATAAATGTTCTGTTGATCCAGCTTTATGCCCTCTACCCGGTACAGATCGTTGTCTTCCGTGCCGCGCAGGGCAAAATCCCTGCCGTATACGGCGATCCGGTTGTACAGCACGCCCTTTCCCGCAATCGTCGAATAGCTTCCGTCCGAATTCTCCACCGCCAGCATGTAGCCTGACTTACTTGCGTCGTTCAGCTCTGTCAGCGGAAAATAATCGTACAGGTGACTGAGCGAGACTTCTATTCCCAGGACGCCGTAGACCTTATCGTCATAACGCAGCGGAAGGGAATAGGTAATCATTTCATGGGAGTCCTGAGGATCGTCCTCTAGAACAAAGGGAGCGGACCAATAGCCCAGATCTCCCATGTCCGCGTCAGGGTTCTCCTCCGCCGCCCGCCAAGGCTCATAAAAAAACCGGTCCGACTTCCTCTGCCTATCCATGTGAAAATCAGTGGTCCAGCAGGTGTCCAGCGGGATGTTGAAGGCTCTTGACAGCCTCTTATTTCCCCTTTCCAAAAGCATATCCGTATAATTCACCGACCGGGATACCGGGTCGGAGTCCCTGATAAAGAAGCCCTCATACCCTGCCTCAGGCTGCCCGTCCTGCCCTGTCAGTATCACAAAAATTCCCGATGTCAGGTTATTCTGCAGCTCCTCAAGGCATCCGGGAAAGATAGTCTCCAGAAATTCCTGACGCAGCTTTTCAGACTCCAGCAGCTGTCCCACGGTGATGCGCCTGCCCGCCAGAAAATCCTCAAGCTTAGAGTTGATATCAAATCTCTGCTCGCTGACGGACACCCAGCGCTGGGTCATATCATTTTCCAGAATAACCTTTCTGTTTTCCACTGTTCTGGACATCATGTTTACGGAATAGTCCCTTATCAGACGAAAAGACTGCCTGCCTATCAGCGTGCCCAGCGTCAGAAGCCCCTGCAGCAGCATGACCGCAATCAGTGGAATTAAAAACATTCTGAATATGGAATGTTTCTTTCTTTTCTTCAGCTTTATTTCGCGTTTCAACTTTATACCCCTCGCCCGCCTCAAAAGAGGGTACGTAAACGCCCCTCTTTCACATTCATTCTTTTATCAGTTTTAAATTCCCGCCGCTTCCTTCAATGCATTACAGAATTCCGTGTACCATGCGTCGAAGGCCTCCTCTGTCAGATAGGGCGCGCATGCCTCCTCCAGGGTCGCGCCGCCTGCAAGAGCCGCCTCCACCAGCTTTCTGTCTGCCTGCGCTTTATCCGAAAGATTATATTCCAGCACCTTTCGCGCGCCGGAGCCGTTCTTAAAGCTCTTGTTCGTATAGAAATGAACATCCGCCATATTTTCAAAGGCGTAGGTAAGGCAGTCATAGGTTTTCTTGGCAACCGCCACCTCATATTCCTCTATGACCTTATCCAGCATTTCCACACTGTTTGCCTCCTCAAGCACCGGCATATAGCCTGCCGCGCCTCCAAAGCGCAGATTGTTTTCCGCCTGAGTAAACCACTTCAAAAATTCCACCGAGGCGTATTCGTGCAGCTCGTCGGATTTGCTGACAACCATGCCCGCGCCCTGCTGTACGGCATAGTTTTCGCCGCCCTCGAAAACGGGAGCCCCCATGACAATATAGTCGATTTCATAGCTTCTGTCGTCAAGCTCAACCTTGCCCGGAAAATACATCGCCGATGTGGTAGAGCCGGTATAGGCAAGCAGGTCGCCCGTCTTCACATCGTCCGAACGGAAGGAGCCGTATTTGCCGAAATACCCTTTGACAATGGGCACGTAATAATTGTCCCAAAGGCGTCTCACGCTCTCCCTGGGCACATTCAAAACCACCTGCCCGCCGTCTGCCTGAAAAATTTCCGTTCCCAGCTGGCGCATGCCTATCAGGAAATAATTTGCCATGGCATCCCGTCCGTAAAATGCCTTTCCGTCGTTGGGTATATCCGGCGTGGCGCTGTCCGTCCACTCATAATAGCTCTTTGCCGTCTCCGCAACGCCCTCTATCGTCGCCAGGCTTTCAAGGGACGCCCCTGTTGCGTTTGAAAAGGCCTCCCAGTCCGTCTTGTTTATCATCATGATTTCCGTGGACTTCGCCACCGGGAAGATCCGCAGACTGCCGTCCGAGGCGATACAGCCCTCGTTTATGTAAGAGGTTATATATTTTTTCAGCTCATCCTTTGTCAGATAATCGGACAGGTTCGCCAGCGCGCCCGCCTGCTCCACCTCGTAAGCCGTATCCGCATAGGAGGAAAAAATATCCGGCATCTCCTTTGCCCCCACCTTTCCCGCAAGGGATTCCCTCACGGCAACCTCCAGATCGGACACCGAACCCTGACCGTAGCTCTGCACATAAATTCCTGTCTCCTTGCCCACGGTTTCATTGAATTCTCTCACAAGATCGTTAAATGCCACCTGCTGCGTACCGTTGTAATAGTGCCATACCGTCAGCGACACAGGATTGCTGGGGTCCAGCGGGTTCTTCCTGCCGCAGCCGACCATAAGCAGGGCCGCCCCTGCAAGGATAAACATTAATATTTTCTTTTTCATACCGCATGCCTTTCTATATATTATTATATATCCGCATTTTTGTGCGCTCCGGCGCTCATGGAATCAGAAGCAGAATCAAATCTGCCCTGCGCCCGTCACCGTTCCGTTAGTGTATTTTACCATATTTTCCGTCTTTACACAACCGATATTGTTGCCTGCGCCGCCTCTATGACTCAGGCGTCTTTCCATACCGCCAGGCAGACGCTCCCTGCCCTGCAGACCGCCTATGCCACCGTTCTGTGAAGCTCCGTCCAGAAATAAAGCAGGGAGCCGCAGAGCTTTCCCGCAGCCATGCTCAAGATCGCAAGCCCGATTCCATGGCGGAAAGAAATTCTGCGGGCAAAAATAGGGATGCTGTCAAGCATCTCCGCAATGGCAAGGGCAAGGCAGCCTATGAACATACCGGCAAATAATCCAAACAGGATTTGAATGAAAACCCCCGTCCCCAGCCAGATTCTCAGCTGCTCCGGAAAGCGCTGCTGCCACCACTCGCCGATCTGACAATATCTGGAAAATACGCTGAAGATACATCCTGTTATGGTGCCGAAGACAACCATTTCCTCATACAGGAGCACCTTGTTCGCGGTGTGAGTCCTGCCCGCAAAGCGCGGCACCAGCCCCACCGCCACAAGGACCGTAAAAACGCCTGCCGCCGCCAGCAGACCGTAGCTTGCGCCTGTCAAAATCATAAAAAAAGTTCCCGCCATATCACTGCTCCTTTCCAAAACAGCCGCATAAGGGCAAAAAAGCTTCCGCCATACCGTTGATTTCTCATGTCAATCATAGTATGGCGGAAGCCTGAAATTTTATGTAGCAATGATTTTTAATGTCTATAAAGCATATGGACGGCGTATTGGCATATGAAAGCGTATTTTACTCCCGGCGGGCATAATATCCGCACGGCCGCTTTACTCCGTCAGTCCGAACGCAATACCCGCATTCCCATAAATGTTTGCGGCATTTCCCGTCACCACAAGGCGTATCTCGTTTTCGCCCTGTTTCATAAGGCCCGTGAGATCAAAGCGGTGTTCGCCCCAAAAGCTCACATCCGCAAAGCTGCCGTTGCAGAAGCATTCCACCATCTCCTCGCCGCGGACCAGGAAGCGCACTGCCTCCGCCGCATCGCCGGCATGGATTTTAAGCACATATTCGGCGCTGTTTTCATTTCTTTCGGTGCATGTAAAGCGCTTTGTCCAGTCGGGATACTCCCCACGGTACCAGTCTGCCGCCCGGCCTTCGGCGCAGAATTCCGCCCCGTCCTTAATGACCAAAAGAGTCTCCGAAGGCTGCAGTGAAAGGTCAAAGCTCTCGCCTGCGCCCTCAACGGTATATGCCCTTCCTCTCCACAGATCCACAAAGCCCGGATTCGTCATGCCCGGAACGGTTATGCGGGTAAGAATCGGCTCGCTGCCCTCGTTGCCGAAAAGGTACATATGGACGCCCTGCTTTTCCAGGCGTATTTTGCGAAGACCGGGACAGGGCTGCTCAAGCCTGATTTCCGGACAAAGCAGGGACTGTGTATCGCCGGCCATAATATCGCCCAGCTTATCCGCAAATCTGTCCGTGTAACGCTGCCCCAGCACGTTCAGCACCTTCGTATAGGCGCAGCCCTCCAGGCAGACTCTGCCGTCCCTTACCTGCGCCTGCTCCAGCAGCGCCGCAGGCAGATAGTTAAACTCCACCTGATTTTCATACAGGCAAGCAACCTCCTCGTAGGGAACGTTGTTGTTGTCGCACAAAACCGCGATCTCCGCCCCGTTGGCGGAATCCGTCATAAGATAAGACAGGCGCTTCATATAGTCGGAGAACCTGCGGTAATGCCTCCACCAGATATTGTTGGGTCCCACATCCGGCGGACGCTCTCCCTTGCGCTCCCCCTCCACGCTGTAGTAAAAGGCATGGGGAATAAAGAAATTGACGCCTCTCAAGCCAAGCCAGTCAATATACCACTTCATGTCCCCGGCCGTCATATACCAGGGAATCTTATCCCGGTAGCAGACTCCGAAGCACTCGTTGGCATTCCTCCGCCTTCCCAGGTGCCTTGCGATATCCGCTGCCAGCTTCGCCTGCACGGAATCGAACTCCCTGAGCCCTCCTGTCTCCGGCGCCACACGCCGCATGATCAGATCCTGCCCGGGGATATGGAAATACAGCTCCTCCTCGATATCGTTGCTCTCCGCAGGATGCCCTATCAGGGATATCCCGTGATTTTCACACCAGCCCGACAGTCTTGCATAGAAAATCTCCCGCAGCTTTCTCTTGATCAGCTGGCGGTACAGGCGAACGGTGACGTTTTCCCTTGTCTCCTCGATATCGCTTCTGCCCGCCACCGACCTGCCGGTCTTGACAAAAAGAGCCTCCAGATCCTCTACTCTGCCGCCCGCCGCTTCCAACTCCTTCTCCATGCCCTTGACCCACGCCCTGTAGCGCCCCGAGCCTCTGCCCATAGCGCTGGGCTCGTCGGTAAAAAACGCAATAACCGTGGTTCCGAAGTATTCCTTCAGCTCCTCATAATACCTGTCGTGGGTCAGACGGATAAATTCATCCACCGCATCGGGGTTTAAAATGTCCGCCGCCTTGGGCGCTCCCGGCTGGCCGTCGTCCTCCCCGAAATGAATGCCACGGATAGTTCCGCCCGCAAAGCCGTAGACAAGCTTCCGCCCGTCCGCAAACTCCGCCAGCACCTGGGCGCTTTCCTCCGCGTCAAGCTTCTCCCGGGCCTTATCGGCATCCAGGATAATAATACCCTTGGAGGCGTATTCCGGATTTGCCCGGACCACCATGCCGTGCGCCGAGCCGGAAGGATACATGCCCTCGTCGTAAAGCACCACCTTCATCTTCAGCTCCGCCGCGGTCTTGACGATAAACCGCACCGCCCGGAAATACTCCTCTGAAAGATAAGGCATCTCTACAGGCACCCCGATCCTGGGGTGAAGAACCAGGCCGTTTACCCCCTTCTCCACATAATCTGTCAGCTGGTTTTTTACTTTTTCCTCGTCAAAGGCGTCGTTAAAAAACCAGAAGGGAATGGGAGTAAATTCCATGTCAGGCTGCAGCACCTCTTTTAACAACTTCTCCTGTGTCTCCATCTGTGTCTCCTTTTTCTATAATTTTGTAATCATTCAGAAGCCTGTCTGTCTACGCGATAGCATCTCCTGTCGATATACTTTCAAATATCCATTCCACAAACGGCTCAATTCGTTTCAAATATGTAACGTGCCCTATGCCTGCATCCACCGGGTCCCGCAAAATACTGTCAGTCAATTCAAAAATATCTTCAAACTGCCTGCAGTTTTCTTTCAATCCGGACAACACATCTTCCTTGGCAAAGGATTTAAATTTATTTTGCGACATAAGCCAATAGGCTCCTTCTATGACAACAAAATATCTTGCAAATTTTCTTGCCGCATAATAAGTATTTTGTGGTATTTCGCCTGTACAAGCCGGCTGTTTTCCATTCAGCGCGTCTTCAAAGCATTTCCTTGCAAAACCCAGCCTTGCCCGGGCAATCTGCAGATCGGGGTAAAGTTTATCTATGCTTTCAGAATCCAGCATCTCAACAATATCAATGCCTGCATATAACGAAGCGTTGTATTTTAACATAAACCGGGTCCATTTATCTGCCCGCAGGTTATCCACAGTATAGGTTGTGATATGAATACCTTCAGCAGCAGGAAACCTTTTTTGCAGTTTGTCTATACTTTTACATAGCCATTCTTTATCTTCAGGGCACGGTATCTCGCCCAAAACAACGCAGCAATCCAAATCAGAAACCCCCGGAATGGCATCGCCATAATTAATGCTGCCGTGTAAGTACACAGCAATCAGTTTCCTGCCAAAATATTCCCTGCACATCGATACGGTTTCTTCGACTAAAGCACGAAATTCCTCCTGTATGATCATGATCCATCCCCCTCATTATATCAAAAATCCTTTAAAATCACAGCCGCCATATTACCTGCCGCCGTCTCCCCCACCTCATTATACGCCTGCTGCCTGTAGTGATACAGGTCCTTCATCATACCCAGATAAGGCTCGAAGCTGGCGACCATATACACATCCGGCAGGCAGGTGACCGTGTCCGCATTCACATACCCTGCCAAGTCTGTCCTGAGCAGACCTTCCTCTCCGCATATGGCCGGAAATTCTCCTTTCTCCCGCCGCCCGCTGCCCTCCCGGGCATCGACGCACATTCGCTCCTGGGTCCGGCGGATGACCTCATACCGCCTGTCCAGCTCGGCTCCCTTGATCCCTTTTGCCCCGCGGGGATATTTCACATAATTAAAATGTCCCGTCTGAACCAGAAAGCACTTCTCTGCCCCGGCTTCCCGGAGAATGCTCCATATTGCCTGAAAGCTCTCAAAATACTGCCGGGCGTCCAAGCCCTTGTCGCCGTCCGTCTCTCCCTGGCTCCAGAGCACATATGTATGGGCAATTTTTATCCGCTCCGCCTCCAGATATGCCCTTGCCCTGCGCAGGCGCATTGCCGCGTCCGCCGCATAGGTCTTCACCCACCGGGCGGAGGAGCTTCCGCCCTTTGACGCGGACACCGCAATCACGGCATGCCCCGTGAGCTCATAATATTTCCTCACAAAGGCGCACACCATGCCGCCGGTCTTCTTCCTTCCGTCGTCCATACCGTCCCGGTTGTTTTCCTTTATGCCAAAGGGCTCCCGGATGGGGTAAAGCCCGGCAGGATCGCTTACGGCGCGGAATTCCCGCCCCATAAACGCCTCACAGGGCGCCGTTTCCGCCGCGTCTCCCCTGCCCGCCATGTTGGACTGCCCGGCAAATAATATTAAATCTATCGCTGAAGCTTTTAATTCGTCTACCATACCTTCTGCATTTCCGAGCACATAATCAAAAATGCGCCCACCCCGTGAAGGTCGTTCTCGGAGGTGGCTCTGTTTATGTAATGTGTATAATCTCCCACGCCGGTTCCCACACAGACATTGTTTATCAGCAGGTCGTCCCCATTCCACACAAGGGAGCTTATAACGACCTCATATCCCTTCTTCGCATAGCTCATGTATTCCTCAGGCAGAACGCCTGTCCTGACCGCCTTGGCCACCGCAGCGGTATAAAGACAGGAGCAGGAGGTCTCCAGCCAGTTTTCCGGCTCATCCCCCTTATCCACCACCTGATACCACCTGCCGTCCCGGGACTGATATCCGCAGACCGCCTTGATCAGATCAGCCACCGTATTCCGGATTTCTTCGTATTTGGGATGGTCCTTGGGAATAAAATCCAGGTCGTCAAGCAGCGCCACCGCCACCCAGCCGATGCTCCTGCCCCAGAACTCCGGGGAATGCCCGGTCACAGGGTCCGCCCAGCCCATGGTTTTCTCGGAGTCATAGGCATGATACCAAAGTCCCGTCTCCTCATCGATGGTCTTATCCCTCATCAGAAGCGCCTGCTCCGCCACCAGGTCAAAAAATTCCGGCGCGTCAAACCTGACCCCGTATTCCGCACAGATAGGACCTCCCATGTATAAGCCGTCCAGCCACATCTGGTTGGGATATCTGTCCTTGTGCCAGAAGCCGCCCTCCTGGTTTCTGGGGAAATTTTTAATGACGGACACAAGGTTGTCCAGCAGATTTTTATATTTTTCATCCTTTGTGCGCTCATACAGCTCAAACGCCAGAATCCCCGGCTGCAGGTCGTCGAGCTGCCCCGTGTCGTATTTGACGGGGATTCCGTCCGCCCCAAGGCAGGAGTCCACCCAGTCCTTCACATACTGATAGTAAGCCTCCTCCCCGCACTCCTGATAGGTCTTGTAGACGCCCGAGAGAAACACTCCCTGGTGATAATGGAAGCGTCCCTTGGGCGGCAGGTCGCCTGCCTCGAATTTCCGCATCATGGTGTCCACGGATGCTCTGGCATAATAAATGGGGTCTTTGATCTCGTTCATTTCATCCTCCGCTAATGCTGTTTTTTTTCCCACAGGGGAACAAAGCTGATATTCAGATCCACGTTTCCCTTGATACCCGCCACGGAGCCGGTCGAAGAATACTGCCAGACATCATAGGCATAGGGATAATAGAACTCGTCGGTATACGCGGCAAACCATTTGTCATAGCCCTCCAGAGCCGCCAGGTCCAGCTTCACGGCGCCCATTTCGGTGTTATAATAAATCATCGGCCTGTATCCGGCATTTTCAATGGTCTGGCAGAACAAGCGGGCATAGTTGGTGCGGTCCTCCAGGGATATCCCGTTCATCCTCCCGTTTGCGCCGGAGACGGTCTCCACGTCAAAGACCACGGGGCATTCCACATTATAGGGGGCGATTCTTTCCAGGACAAAGTTCGCCTCCTCCACCGCCTCCTCCGGGGTGATGGCCTGGCTGTACACATACACGCCCACCTTGATGCCGTTTTCCGTGGCTCCCTTGATATTGGCTTCAAAATTCGCGTCCCCCATCAGCTTTCCGCTGGTTCCGTAGCCGCGGTACGCCGCCCTGATAAACGCGAACGTCACGCCGTCCTCCGCCACCTGCTTCCAGTCGATGGCTCCCTGGTGCTGGGATACGTCGATGCCCTTGTAGGAGACAACCTCCCCGTTCTGCATATACTGATATTCCCCTGTCTCCAGAATATTCAGATTTTCCTCCTTGAGATCATGCATCTTCAAATCCCGGTTGATGGGAATGAAATTATACTTGCCGCCGCTGTACACCACCAGCTCATCGGGATAAAGAGGACGCAGAGCCTGCAGCAGGGAATCTCCCGCATCCAGGCTGTTCTTGATGCTGTTCTGTACCTCTGTCAGCGCCTGCTTCTGCGCCTGCTCCACCGCTGCGGACAGCATGGTCTCAAGCTCCTCCTGGGAATACGCCACACCGCCTGCCGCGCCCACTGCGTCCTCGCCCGTACCCGTGGGAAGACTGCCACTGCCGTTTACGGCACTGCCGTCCACATCCGCAATACCGCCGCCCTGGTTATCCGGGTCCTGGTTATTGTCCCCGCCTCCCTGGCTGCCCGGGTCCTGGTTATTGTCTCCGCCTCCCTGGCTGCCCGGGTTCTGGCTATTGTCTCCGCCTCCCTGGCTGCCCGGGTTCTGGTTATTGTCCCCGCCTCCCTGATTATCAGGGTCTTGCTTATTCTCCCCGACGCCCTGGCTGTCGGCCAGAGTACCCACCGCGTTTTGCTGCCCGCGGCCGTCAATCCACGCGCAGATAGTCACCGTCAGGTACACCACAGCCGCCATGGCCGCCACAAGCCCCAGCATGGCTGCGGCCTTTTTCCCTTTCCGGCGCTGTCTGCCTGCGCTGTCGAAATTATGATCAATGCGTTCCTCGTTGCCGCCAAAAAGATCCGCTTCCCTTTTCATCCCCGCTCCTATCTGTCCGCTTACGCGAACAATTGCAAATCAGGAGGGACAAAGCGCTTTCCGCCTTCTCTCCTGACACATTATATGCCGGTAATATCCAAAAATCTGCCAGTCCCCTTTAGTTTCAGATCAGGCTTGTGAAAGGTTCTTCACAGGAAGCTGTCAGACATAAAGCTATACTACCATCATAAACGAATTTCCCTGGGAAGGAAAGCGGAAATTTCTACATTTTGCGACATTTTACATGATTTTATAAAAAATTAATGTTCCCTTGCTCAGGCTGTCAAAGCCTCACCTCGCTTTCTCCCGCATCCTGAGCAGAATTTTCTTTTCCATACGGCTGACCTGTACCTGGCTGATGCCCAGTATGGACGCAATCTCCATCTGTGTCTTGTCCTGAACGTAACGCATGTGGACCA
>ERZ808040.1925-NODE-1925-length-12773-cov-59.637366_pt1 | contig 12773 bp, 9 predicted proteins | sample MGYA00380191_ERZ808040 | MGnify/ENA primary metagenome ERZ808040 (study PRJEB31490, sample SAMN06133395) | mouse gut metagenome | isolation source: J6 | host: mice | place: China: Chengdu | collected 2015-05 ... | reverse complement strand
TCATCATCAGCACCATCAGTCGCCTCATCTTCTATGTCATCATATTCTGAATCATCACTAATGGCACTACGATCGCTACTAGATTTCAACGGCTTAATGGTAGTAAATCCAACCAACTCCCCCATGGTACCGTTAGAGACGCCAAGCTCATTATTGTTTTTAATAAACATAACTTTAGCGCCCACTTTCAAGGTCAGCTCATCACTAGTACGCACTGACTTCTTCAGAGTTTCAACCAGCTTGTTGTCGCCATGAGCTATCGCATTATAGGTGACAGTTTCTCCATTTAATAAGGCCAGTTCATGCTCATTAATCTTATTGACGTTTACATTGTGGGTAAATAATCGAGTTCTATTGATGTCTACATCTTGATAGAAGGTGTTTTGTAGCGCTTCAATGGCTTCAAAGCTCACCCCTTCCTCACCTCGAATCTGGTTCAAGATATTATCTAGGTTAATAGCGTCTTTTTTCTCGTCAGTATTTTGTCGATGCTGCTCAGTTAAATAGCAAATCTTAAATCCGGCTTCTAGCCAAGCCTCAGACATAAAGGCAAACTTTTCACGGTTGGTCTCACCGCGGCTGCCCACTGGTGGTAACTGGAAAAAATCCCCCGCGACCACCACTTGAATACCCCCAAAAGGCTCATCACTTTGACGCATGTGTTTTAAGACTTGGTTGACCGCATTCAACTGCTTGGCATGCAACATTGAAATCTCATCGATAATAAGGACAGCGGTCTCTCTTAAGCGGTCTTTTAGAATTTTCTTGCGAGACAGGTTGGCAAGGTCACGCTCACTTAGCTCATCTTTAATGCCAATACCAGACCAGCTATGAATGGTAATGCCGTTCATGTGTGTGGCAGCGATACCGGTACTCGCGGTTGTTGCAACAGGCACACGTCGGGCACGTAGGTAATGAATGTACTCATTTAGCGTATAGGTTTTTCCCGAGCCTGCAGAGCCTGTTAGAAATACGTTTTTACCGGTTTTTAAGATATCGAGTGCGGTCGCTTGTTTCATGAGTACGGTCTTATGTTATAGGATATTAATATTTTTGATGGCCCCCTCCGATAGTTAGGGGGTTGCCCGCACTTGATAGCGCCATGGGCTAGTGGGTGGTGGCTCAATGATCGCCCTCTGTTTCAAGAAGTGCCGGACCATTTTAAAGCACAAAGTAAAAAGTACAAACTGTAAAGCCCAATCAGTCAATCACAAGTCATTCAATCACAATCAGGCTTGCAGCAGTCACTTCTATGATAGCTTGTACTAAGGCAGTAACTGTTTAAAAGTTAAGAAACAGTTATTTGCTTCTCCATCGATACACCAACGCATTTGATTCTTCTTGGGCTGATAATCTACGTAGGCAATGATGGCTTCTCCCTTTTGATCCACCTGCATACCCGAGCAGTCCGGCTTATTATTGTCATAAGTGGTGGTAATAGCAATAATAGGCAGCCCCTCTTCTTGATGATGATACACGTACTTACCATAGGTCCACTCTTCACCACTGGTAGTCAATACTACATTGTCTGGCCCAAAGTTATAACGCTCTCGGCACTGTGTATTTTGAACAGAAGTTTTGATTTCATTCACCGCCTCATCAAGCCCCTCATCACTGAAGACAGCCATAGAATCTGCTTCATCCGCTGCCGCCTCGGCTTCATGGGCGATACGACTTGACTCTTGAATGGCCTGTATTAGATTTTCTAAATCTTCATCCCTAGCATTGCCGTTGTTATCCCGGCTTTTGATAGTTGGGCTGGGCAATGCAAAGTCAGGAGTCGCCGTAAGGTCTAACTCCCAAACTCCTGCAATTTCTGGACTGACATGAGTACTAATGACCGCCTCTTCAATATTGGCGCTGTCCGCAGAAAATGAGGATAGCACGGATGCTAAAGTCATAGGGATGAATGAAAGTAATTCCATAATTTAGCCTTATCTCTTTTTATTATTTCGTATTCTTTACCTAACGTATTCTTTACCTAATATGTTGCTATCAGGTTAAGCAATTTTTAATGACTAAACAAGAGAACAATCGTTAACTTTGTTTTATTTGCGTCAGGTAATGTCGCCAGAAATTACTTACTTTTTGTGAGCATAAAGTAGACTGACCAGTCATTTCCCTAAAAAAACTATTTCAAAAATGTTATGGTTAGTAACCCCACCAATAAACTTTAATTATATAGGAGATAACTTTGAGTCATAAAAAGATTGCAATATTAGGTGCAGGTCCTAGTGGTCTGGCTCAATTGCGAGCTTTTGAAGCTGCTCGTAAAGCAGGCGTCGAAAACCTACCAGAAATCGTCTGCTATGAGAAACAAAATGCTATAGGTGGCATGTGGAACTACAACTGGAGAACCGGCTTAGATAAAAATGGTGAGCCTGTACACGGTAGTATGTACCGCTATCTATGGTCAAACGGCCCAAAAGAGTGTTTAGAGTTTGCTGATTATTCATTTGAAGAACACTTTGGCGCCCCCATCCCCTCTTATCCTCCTCGTGAAGTTTTACGCGACTATATTATGGGTCGTCTAGAAAAACAGGATATCAATAAATACATCCGCTTTGAGTGCCCAGTACGTTGGGTAACTTTCGATGATGAGACCAAGAAGTTTACCGTCACTGTCATGGACCACAAAAAAGGGGAACAAGAAACCAATGAGTTTGATCATGTCATCGTGGCAACTGGTCATTTCTCAACCCCAAACATGCCTTACTTTGATGGCTTAGAACATTACACCGGACGAGTATTACATGCTCACGACTTCCGTGATGCCTTAGAATTTGAAGGCCAAGACATTTTACTAATTGGCAGTAGCTACTCTGCAGAAGACATCGGTACTCAGTGCTATAAATACGGCACAAAATCAGTCACCATTAGCTATCGTACCCAGCCTCTTGGCTATGAGTGGCCGGACGGTATCTCTGAAAAACCGCTAGTCACCCACTTTGAAGAAGATACAGCTTTCTTCTCAGATGGCACCAGTCAGAAGTTTGATGCGGTCATCATGTGTACTGGGTATTTATTCCATTTCCCATTCTTACCTGATGAGCTTCGTCTACAAACTCATAACTGCTTGTATCCAGCGAACTTATACAAGGGCATCTTCTGGCAGCCTAACCCACAGCTTATCTATTTAGGTATGCAAGATCAGTACTTCACCTTTAATATGTTTGATGCCCAAGCTTGGTACGCTCGTGATGTCATCTTAGGTAAGATTGAATTGCCAAGCTTAGAAGAGCGTCAAAAAGATGAGCAGCAATGGCTAGAGCGTCATGAAAACTTAACTGATGCGGACAGTGAAATTGATTTCCAAGCCAGCTATATCCGTGACTTATATGACGCCACAGACTACCCAGAGTTTGAAGTTGAAAAACAAGGTGAGATCTTCAAGCAATGGAAGAGAGATAAGAAAAAAGGCATTATGACCTTCCGTGAGAAATCTTATCGCTCTACATTAACCGGTACTTTAGCTCCTGAGCTACCTAAACCTTGGTTAAATATTATGGATGACTCTTTAGAGCATTTCTTAAACATTACTCTAGAGAAGAAATCCAGAAGTGCATAAGCCATTAAGCATAAGCAAGTGTTCCTCATTCCTATGGTGATCACTACTATGCTCAAATTAAAAAGCAGCCATTAATGGCTGCTTTTTTTTGCTTAGGCTATTTATTTAGGGTCTTTAATTTGACGAATAATACTTAAATAAGCCATTCCTTAAATTAAAATTAGCCCATACCCAGCTCAATTAAGCTGGCATTACCGCCAATAGCCGTCGTGTTTACGGTCTTGACGCGTTCGGTACAAAAGCGCTCAAGATAGTCTGGCTGGAACATCTCGCTACAACCCTCAACATCTGTCACGGCTACCAACTGAGTTAAAATACCTTCGGTTTCAGACAGGTCCTTACCAATCTGTAATAACTCTTGCGGCGTACCTACTGCACCGATAACCGCCAAGCGGCTGATATTAAGCAGCGTAACCAACTCTGAATCATTGGTAATGCTCATCACGCCAGCATAAACTCCTGACTGATTCAGAACTGCCATCGCTTCTTCACAAAGCTGCTGATGGCTTGGATAACGTAAAAACACTTCGTTTCCGGTCAATAATGCTGCAACTAGCGTCCCCAAAAAGGCAATAGGGTTGGCCGCTTCAGTAGCCAGTATCATAGCTTTACCACGAGGTGCTAAGTACAAGTCATTAGACTCACCCGTGGCTCCCTCCAAGCGCATCACCTGTTCCAACTTCTCTGCTTGAGACAACAGATGATTAAACAGATGTTGTGCTTGCTCCCCATTAGGGCTGATGTCTGCCAGCTTTCTACTGGCTTCTGTCAAAATAATACTGCGTTTAACCGCCCCTAACTGAGCCCAAGCTTCACATTGCTGGGCCTGATCTTGTTTAAATACTTTATTCATGAGCTTATCCTTAATGTCATTGCTTATTGTTATGAGATATGGTGTGTCTCATCGAAAGTGGGTTAATGTTGTTTTAAACGTTTTGCCACTTCGTCAATCTAGCCACATAACGTGGGCCTCCGGCTTTTGGCCCTGTCCCTGATAACCCACAACCACCAAAGGGCTGCTCGCCTACCACAGCACCAATTTGGTTACGGTTGATATAGGTATTCCCCACTTTAGTACGGCTCTCAATATGATCCGCTACCGTTTCGATACGGCTGTGAATACCTAGAGTTAAGCCATAACCTGTGGCATTAATCTCTTCTATAAGCTCATCAAGCTTGCTAGCCTCATAACGTAAAATATGCAAGATAGGTCCAAAGTGCTCGCCACCAATCACGTCAATACCGTCCACTTCAATAGCCGTCGGTAATACAAAGGTGCTATTACTTAGGTTATTTGCAGACTCAGAACTAATAGGCGTTTGAGCAATAACACGGGCTCGGCTATCGTTACGCATGGCTTCAATGTGGCCACGTAGACCTTTTTGGGCCTCTTTATCAATCACCGGACCCACATCTGTGGTCACATTAGATGGATTACCTACTACCAACTCAGCCATATTCCCCTTGAGCAGCTCAATGACAGAGTCAGCAATGTCTTGCTGCAAACACAATATTCGACAGGCTGAACAACGCTGTCCTGCTGAACCAAATGCTGATAACACCGCATCTTTTACCACTTGCTCAGGCAGAGCGGTTGAGTCAACAATCATCGCATTTTGACCGCCAGTTTCTGCAATCAAAATAGGCAGATCTTTAGCAGAAGCTTGTTCAGAGCCCGACTCTACAACTCGCTCATTAGAATAAAGTGACTTATTAATGTGCTGTGCAGTCTGGGTAGATCCGGTAAATACCACGCCATCAATTAAGGTCGATAAAGTCAACGCTGCCCCTACCTCGCCAGCTCCAGTCACAAACTGTAAAGCATAGTCAGGCACGCCTGCTTGATACATAAGCTGCGCCCCAAAATAGGCAATCAAGCTGGTTTGTTCTGCAGGCTTAGCAACTACTGTATTACCTGCGGCTAAAGCCCCAACAATTTGTCCGGTATAAATAGCCAGCGGGAAGTTCCATGGGCTAATACAAACTACGGTACCGCGAGCCGTACGCTTTTGCGTGACTTGATTGCCTGATAAATCCGTAAAGGTATGGGTTTGCTGACTTAAACGCTCAGCCTCATTGGCATAGTAACGACAAAAATCGACTGCTTCACGAATCTCATCAATACTGTCTTGTAACGTCTTGCCAGCCTCTTTATGACACATGGCCACCAGCTGGCTAAAGTTTTGTTCATACAAATCAGCAATACGCTTTAAGATGGCACTGCGCTCAGTGACAGGCACTTGTTGCCACTGGCTTTGACCCGCTATGGCTGCATCAATCGCTTGGTTAGCAATCTCGGCATCAGCATAGACCACTTCACCAGCCACAACCTCATGGTTCCAAGGCGCTACTACAGTGTTAACGGACAACTGCTGTGCCACTGTGTTATCGATTTGCTGGCCCTTAACAACAGAGTTGGCAGACCAAGTATGTTGTAGATAGCTGTCCACTTGCGCTTTAAACGGCTGCCACTGCGAGTCAACAAAGATATTAGGGCCAAAGCTTGCCTGTCTATCTGTATAAATCTCTAACGGCATTGCAATACGTGGATTATGTAGCGTCTCGTACTGCGTCAACGTGTCATAAGGATGCACCGTTAAAGGCTCTACCGGGTGACTCTTATCTAGTAATTGGTGTACAAATGAGCTGTTAGCGCCATTTTCTAATAAACGACGTACCAAGTAAGGCAGCAAGTCTTTATGCGCACCGACTGGAGCATAGATACGCACCGGAATGTCATAGGCCTGCAAGATATGATCATAAAGCGCATCGCCCATGCCATGCAGTCTCTGGAATTCAAAGTCTCTGTGCGGACTCATGGTCATTACTGAAGACAAAGTATGGGCATTATGGGTGGCAAACTGTGGCCAAAGCACTCCACGAATTTGCTCAGTTAATAAGAATCTGGCACAAGCTAAATAGGCCACATCCGTTCCCTCTTTGCGGGTCCATACCGGATAGCCAGTAATGCCTTTTTGCTGAGCCAATTTAATTTCATAATCCCAGTAAGCGCCTTTTACCAAGCGTACAGGGATACGATCGCCCACTTCTTTTGCCAAACTTGCCAGCCAAGTCAATACCGCTAAAGCTCGTTTTGAGTAACCTTGTACTACCAGCCCTAAGCCGTCCCAATCTTGAGTCATGGTGTCACGGTATAAAGATTCAAATAGCTTTAACGACACTTCTAGACGATCGGCTTCTTCGGCATCAATGCTGATATCGACATCTACTTCACGTGCCGCTTCAATTAATAGGATGCAGCGTTGACGCAGTAAACCTAACACCTGATCAATTTGGGTTGCTTCATAACGCGGGTGTAATGCCGACAGCTTAATAGATACTGAAGGTTTAGGCATGCCCTCTTTGACTTTGATATTGGCCGTAGAGCGAATGGCGTGCAAATAATCACTAAAATACTTCTCAGCATCTTTATGAGTAACTGCTGCTTCTCCAAGCATATCGAAGGAATAGGTATAGCCTTTATTGCGATAAGGCTGGCTGTTGCGATTGGCTTCTTCAATGGTTTCACCGAGCACAAACTGATGGCCCATAATCTTCATAGCACGCTGCATGGCGCTACGAATCACCGGCTCACCCATTTTTTTGGTCATACGATCCAAGAAGCCTGAGGCTGTGGTAGAGCTATCAATACTCACCACACGGCCAGTCATCATAAGGCCCCAGGTTGATGCATTAACGATAAATCCGTTGTCGTCTTTTAAGTGCTTTTTCCAATCCGCCACACTCATTTTGTCACGAATAAGTGCATCCGCCGTGGCATTATCTGGCACACGGATTAAAGCCTCAGCAAGGCTCATCAATAAGATACCCTCTTGGGTATCCAAGCTGTACTCTAGTAGTAATGAATCCACCATCTTAACGGCTTTATCATTATTACGAACATGCTCAACCAAGCTGGCCGTTTGTTCTGCAGCAGCATCACGCTCATTAACGCCTTGCGCGACTCGTGGCTCTGCTAGTGGCAACAGCTCCCCTAACCAAGTGTCTTCATCGGCACTGTATAAAGGAGAAATCAGCTTAAATAATTCGCTGGCTGGTTTCTCGATATAACTCGGCTCTAATACATCTGTTGCCGAAAATTGGATTGGGTTTTGCGGGTAGAATGGGTTATTTAAACTCATATCATCTCCATTGATATCAAAGAAAATAGTGGTGTGGCTTGCGTATCACGCTAAAGTCTTATGGTCATTTATCCATTGAAATCATCATCTTTAGTTATCATCAGTATTCGATGACTCCTCGCTGATAGTCAGAATAACCAGACTGGCGCACTATTAAGGTTAATTAAATGAGTTACTACCACTATAGACAGTAAAACCTTGTTATTAAAGGGAGGATAAGTATCGGGAATGTTAAGCGTAAGTAAAACATACGTCATCACAAACCCTCTTTTTTCATAACAATCACCCACTTAGATTAATAATAAAGAGATAGGATTCATCGCCTAAAAATATAGGCATTTCCTACTTCTTAATCTAGGTGTTGCAGATTACTAAATGAAAAAAGGTCGACTTATTTATCGATTTAATTAAAGGCTTATAGGCTATTTAGGACGAATTACTAAATATCAAACAATACGGCATCGAGGGGATACAGAATAATTTGATATCAATTTGGCGGAATAAATAGAATTTAAAGCGGTCAAAAACAGTAGCAAGTCCAAGCCATCGTCTTATAGTGTAACCATCCTCGAATATAGAACACTTCGACAGACAGTATGAATAACCAACGACAAACTCACTAATGCCTTCTTCTTTAATGATACTGGCTTAAATTAAACAGGACGTTTTAGGTCGGCCAGCTAAAGAAAAACCTCTACGGCGTTGATTGAGGTTATGAGCTTGATGGGCGAATGTTACCACACTCATCCGGTGTTAGACCATAGTTTAAATCAAAAAAATAAGGCTGATAAAAACCATTGTTTTTATCAGCCTTAAAAAACTGTTTTTTTCAAACCCGTATTTATTGTTTTTTTTGCTCAATAAAGCGGATTATTTATGAAAACAAACTATAAGAAAGCAGCTTATAGGAAAACAATTTTACCTAACAGGATAATCGTCAATACCCATACCGCAGGGCTTACTTGATTGAATTTACCCGTTAACACTTTAACTACAGTATAAGTAATAAAACCTAGCGAGATACCATCAGCGATAGAGTAAGTTAATGGAGTTAATAGTAATACCACTGCCACAGGAGCTGCTTCTGTTAAATCTTCCCAGTCAATGTCTTTTAACGTGTATAACATTAATACAGAAACGTAGAAAATCGCACCCGCTGTTGCATAAGCTGGAATCATACCTGCCAGCGGTGCAAAGAAGATACTTAATAGGAACAACACGCCCACAGTCACAGCCATAAGACCTGTACGACCACCAGCGGCAACACCTGCCGTACTTTCAACAAAACTTGTGGTTGATGAGGTACCCAGCAATGAGCCAGCAACGGTTGCTGTAGAGTCGGCTAACAGTGCTTTGTCTAGGTTACGGATATCGCCTTTTTCATTGACTAAGCCGGCTTTACTGGTTACACCAATTAAAGTACCTGACGTATCAAACAAGTCAACGAATAAGAAGGCAAAAATCACACTAATCATAGCAATATCAAATGCACCAGCAATATCTAGTTGCATAAATGTCGGTGCAATCGGTGGCGGCATAGACATCACGCCGGCAAACGGCACTTGACCAGCAAGAACTGCAATAACAGTAACCGCTAAAATGCCGATAGTCACCGCACCAGGAATATTACGATACACCAAGCCAATGATCATGAAGAAACCTAAGGCAGCCATCATTGGAGAGAACTGCTGTAGGTCACCTAAGCTAACAAAGGTTGCTTCATTGGCAACGATAATGCCAGAGCTTTTTAAGGCGATAAAGGCTAAGAAAGCACCAATACCAGCAACAATACCTTGCTTTAAGCTATTTGGAATGGCATTAATCACCCACTCACGAATCTTAAATAAGCTTAGTAGCACGAAGATACAGCCTGACAAGAATACCGCTCCTAAAGCTGTTTGCCAGGTATAACCCATGCCCAATACTACGCCATAAGTAAAGAAGGCGTTTAGACCCATACCTGGTGCCAAAGCTACTGGCAGACGGGCATAAATACCCATGATGAAACAGCCTAGTGCAGCAGCCAAACAGGTGGCCACAAACACTGCCCCACTATCCATACCGGCATCGGCAAGAATATTAGGGTTAACAAAAATGATGTATGCCATCGTTAAAAACGTCGTGATCCCCGCTAAGATTTCTGTTCTTACCGTGGTGTTTTGACCGTCAATGCCAAAATAGCGCTCAATTGCATTCATAGGGATTAGCCTGAGTATATTTGCGTTGAAAAACCAAAGGATGGTGCTGTTTTAGGAAAATAAAAATAAATCCACTCTTTACTTAACCAAAAACGGACAAGGAGAAATACTGCGTTAATATAATAAAAAAGGGTAAATTATATAGGATTCGGCTTAAAACTAGTACACCTTTGACCAACAATTCATCAAATTCTATGTAAATCCATCGATTATTGGTAAGTATTAGGAGGTTATTTAACTATTGCTTCACTTTTAAACTAAGTGGCTTGAGTTATAGGCTACTTCCGTTTATAACCTACTTAAGTTTATAAGAGGCGTTGAAAGTAGTAGAATCAGGCTAGGTTAAGGTATAATGTAGCGCTGCTATATTAGCCCCCTTACACTTACTAGCTTTACTTACAAACACTATCTGTAATTATAATAGCGACTGCTTAATACTTTGGTTGCCTCTTCTGTACTGTCATTTAAGTTCTATTTTAATTTAGCGTTTTATAACCTCTTATAACCTCAAGCGAGTGATTCATGTCAGAGCTGTCAGATTCTATCAACCTTATTAGTCTTATTACCAATGCCAGCTTATTGGTTCAGATTGTTATGGGGATCTTGTTATTGGCATCCATACTTTGCTGGGTGCTCATTTTCCGTTTGAGTGCGCGACTGGGCACAGCCAAACGTCAAGATCAGCATTTTGAAAACTGGTTTTGGTCAGGCGAAGATTTAGCAAAGCTTTATCAGGGCATTCAAAACTCACCAGACCGTCATGGTCTGGCCAATATATTTTATGTCGGCTTTTCTGAATTTTTACGCATGAACAAAAAGCGTCAGCCCAAAGATCATATTATTGATGGGGTTGAGCGTAAACTGCGTGTGGGACTTGGCCGTCAGCAGCAATCGCTTGAGTCAGGTTTGGCAGTGTTGGCCAGTATCGGCTCAGTGTCCCCATACATCGGTTTATTTGGAACTGTTTGGGGTATTATGAATGCCTTTATTGGTCTATCTGAAGCGTCTCAAGTTAGCTTAGCTGCGGTTGCCCCAGGGATTGCTGAAGCATTGATTGCTACCGCTATGGGCTTATTTGCCGCTATTCCTGCTGTTTTAGCTTATAACCATTTCACTGCTAAAGCTGCTGGTATTTATGACAGTCGCGCTTTATTTTGTGATGAGATGACCGGCATGCTGCAGCGTGAGACACACGAAACCGCAGCTATCCCCCAAGAAGAGAGCTATGCCGCTCAAGCCTCTCAGCTATAAAAGGAGCACGTTATGAAAGCTAGCCCCTTTTCCAGACATAAAAAAGAGCTCAACGCTTCTATGAACGTGGTGCCCTACATTGATGTGATGTTGGTGCTGCTGGTTATCTTTATGGTGACCACCCCTATGCTGACCACAGGTGTGGACGTTGACTTACCTAAAGCCAGTACCGATAACATTGCCACAGGAGCTCAAATGCCTGTCATTATCTCTCTAAAAAGTAATGGAGAGATTTATATGAGTTATGAAAATAATATCGATACGCCAGTGCTGGAAGATGCGTTAATTGAGACTCTTATTGGCCTACAAAACAACTCGCAAGGCAATGAGGTGCAAGTCATGATTAATGCTGACCAAAATAATCAGTATGGTATGGTGATGCAGCTTATGGCCAACTTACAAAAAGCTGGCGTCAAAAAAGTAGGTTTATTAACGGGTCAGCCCCTGACTACTGATATAAATTAACCATGAAACCATCTTAGAGTCTGACCAAATTAGAGTCAGATCAAACCCTGCTACTTAACTAAAACTTTGAGAAAATGACCGTGCTAAATCGAGCGCCCAGTATTTACGTTCCCGTAGAGCCTGAAGATAATGGCATCGCCCTGCCAGCTATCTTAAGCTTAATCGTGCATGGCTCTATATTGGCATTTATTGCTTTGACTTACCAAGCGCCTAATATTGAAGACAACCAGACCATTGAGACCAGTATCATCACTCCTGAAGAGTTGGCAAGTCTACAAGCAGAAATTCAGGCCAATCGGGAGACTTTAGCGGCGGGTGGTGTTCCTGAAACTCCTGAAATAAGCACTCAACCACCGCCACCCCCTCCATCAGCCAATACGGATAACTCCTATATTGGTGGGGATTCTGCCTTCTCCAGAGGCATCTCTTCTATTTTTAATAATTCAATTGACTCTACTCCTGAGCCTGTGGGGGCCAATGACAGTAGCGACCCTGTATTTACAGAGCTCAGTGAACTTCCAGAGGCTAGCCAAGCAGAAGATTTGTCAGAGACTACGGAGACGAAATCTGCCGCAGAAGACTCAAAGCCGATAAAAAACACCCCAAAAGTGACCGCCAATACCGATCACAAGGGTCAGCTTAGTGCCACTTTCCCTTCTGGTACTGAAGGCAATAAAAACAAATCCACTTCTGGAACAGGAGCTGCCTCACAATCGACAGGCAGTGGCAGCAGCAAGTCTAGCAGTGGTGACATCAGTGGGGCTTTGATAAGCCTAATCGAACCTCATTGGACACCCCCCGTTGGTAAAGTCGGTGCAGCCGTCTCGGTCTCAGTTACCGTGGATGAAAATGGCAATGTCTTAAGCGTCAATGCCAACACCTCCGACCCAGAGCTCAAGCAATCCTTAGAGTCTGCGGTTAACAGAGCCAGTCCGCTTACTCCCGTCATCGGTACCAATAAGCGTCGACTGAAACTTAATTTTATTGTTCGCTAATGCCGATAATAAAGTTAGATAAATAGGATAGCAGCCTAGATAAGTATGAATAATGACATTATGATTGAATAAGACAAATTGACTTCCTCCCCTCGCTAAACCGAGGGGATTCCTACAGCTAGACGGTCAAGCCCGACCGCAAGGATGTTCTTAG
>ERZ808040.1922-NODE-1922-length-12779-cov-100.824516_pt1 | contig 12779 bp, 11 predicted proteins | sample MGYA00380191_ERZ808040 | MGnify/ENA primary metagenome ERZ808040 (study PRJEB31490, sample SAMN06133395) | mouse gut metagenome | isolation source: J6 | host: mice | place: China: Chengdu | collected 2015-05 ... | reverse complement strand
AGCGAGCCATCCAGTATATCATTAATTTGATTTCTGTCAAGGCTTTATTTTAATTCGTTTCATCAGACTTCAAAACCTAACCAATTGGTTAGCGCTTCCGTTGTCCCGATGAGGTGCGTATTATAGACGCTTTAATTATCTAGTCAAGAGGTTTTTGAATTATTTTTGATTTTCTTACTCAGCTTAATGCTTAATGCTAAATACTTAAAATCAAATTAATGTAGTTAGTTGCCAACTAGTTATTTCTAATCAGCTTTTTTCTAACTTGTCTTTGCTCTTAACAAGATGTGTAGTATATACCCTTTCTAGTTTGGGTCAAGTACAAAGTGACAAACACATTGTGTTGAAGACATCTATTAAAGAAGCCTGGCTATTCCTTTATTGTAGAATTAGCTATATATAGCTACTTATGATTGAATTTTTACTCTGTAAATACTCTACTTCTTATTATCGGCTTGGGACTATATTTAAAACCTTAAAGGATTAGCTACAAAAACCTCGCTAAAATCCTTTATAATAGAATGAATGACTAATTATTAACTGGCTTTGCGGTCAGTTTTTCTGTTTTAATGGTTGTGTTTATTATAATCATCACAATTATAGTGATGGTGTTCTTCTTATCCGCGTTATAGATTATTGGATTTAATATTATGGTTGCAATTACTTTACCTGATGGCAGTGTAAAAGAGTTCGACGGTGCGACAACAGTGATGCAAGTGGCTGAGAGTATTGGCCCAGGCCTTGCTAAAGCAACGATTGCTGGACGTGTAGATGGTAAGCTTGTGGATGCAAGCGACCCGATCACCCATGACGCAAGTGTTGAAATTGTGACCGCAAAAGACAAAGACGGCGTGGACATCATTCGCCACTCTACAGCGCATTTATTGGGTCATGCGGTTAAACAACTGTACCCTAACGTAAAAATGGTTATCGGTCCGGTTATTGAAGATGGCTTTTATTATGACATCTTTAGTGAAAAACCTTTTACGCCAGAAGACATGACAGCAATTGAAAAACGCATGGCTGAGCTGATTAAGCAAAACTATGACGTTATCAAAAAAATGACGCCACGTGACGAAGCCATAAAAATCTTCGAAGAGCGCGGTGAAGACTATAAGCTAAAACTGATTGCAGATATGCCAGAAGAAAAAGAGCTGGGTCTGTATCATCATCAAGAATATATCGATATGTGCCGTGGTCCACACGTGCCAAACACTCGCTTCTTAAAAGTATTTAAGCTTATGAAAATGAGCGGTGCTTATTGGCGTGGCGATGCTAAGAATGAACAGCTTCAACGTATTTATGGTACGGCTTGGGCAGACAAAAAAGATCTTAAAGCTTATATCCAGCGTATTGAAGAAGCTGAAAAACGTGACCACCGTAAAATTGGTCGTCAATTAAACCTATTCCATATGCAAGAGCAGTCTCCAGGTATGGTGTTCTGGCATCCAAACGGTTGGACCATCTATCAAGTGCTTGAGCAGTACATGCGCAAAGTACAAAAAGACAATGGTTACCAAGAGATTAAAACACCTCAAATCGTGGATCGCAGCTTGTGGGAAAAATCAGGGCACTGGGGCAACTATGCTACCAACATGTTCACTACTTCTAGTGAAAGCCGTGATTACGCCGTAAAACCAATGAACTGCCCTTGCCACGTGCAAGTATTTAACCACGGCCTAAAGTCTTACCGTGAACTCCCTATTCGCTTGGCAGAATTTGGTTCTTGTCACCGTAATGAGCCATCGGGTTCACTACATGGCTTGATGCGTGTGCGCGGCTTTACTCAAGATGATGCGCATATCTTCTGTACCCAAGCTCAAATTCAAGAAGAAGTAGCCAACTTCATTAAGCTAACGCTTGATGTTTACAAAGACTTCGGCTTTGATCAAATCGAGATGAAACTATCTACCCGTCCTGAAAAGCGTGTGGGTACCGATGAATCTTGGGATATCGCCGAAAAAGCATTAGCTGATGCACTAGATAGCTCAGGCCTTGAGTGGGAATACCTACCGGGTGAAGGTGCTTTCTATGGTCCAAAAATTGAATTTAGTCTAAGAGACAGCCTAGGCCGTGTCTGGCAGTGCGGTACCATTCAGGTGGACCCGAATATGCCAGAGCGTCTAGAAGCTGAGTTCGTTAACGAAAATAATGACCGCGAAACGCCTATCATGCTACACCGCGCGATCTTAGGTTCGTTCGAGCGCTTCTTAGGCATGCTGATTGAGCACTATGCCGGTTGGATGCCTGTATGGCTTGCTCCGCAACAAGTTGTGGTAATGAACATCACTGACAAACAAGCCGAAGCTTGTCAAAATGTAGTTTCTGAGCTACAAAATGCGGGCCTGCGTGTTATTAGTGACTTGCGTAATGAAAAAATTGGATTTAAGATACGAGAAAGAACATTAGAACGTATCCCCTATATGCTAGTATTAGGGGATAAAGAAGTTGAATCAGGACAAGTTAACGTGCGTACTCGTGAAGGCGAGAACCTTGGCGTAATGTCTCTGGCCGACTTTATTGAATTAGTACAGAAAGCTGTCGCCCAAAAGGGTCGACTAACAACAAAAACTGATGAGGAGTAATACCTATTAAACAGTCAAACCGTTTGAACATCAACGAAGAGATCCAGCAAAAAGAAGTTCGCTTAGTTAAAGAAGACGGCGAACAGATGGGCGTTGTCGATATTGAAACTGCCCGTAAAGCGGCTCGTGATGACAATCTAGATTTGGTTGAATTGGTACCGGATGCTAAACCGCCTGTTTGTAAAATTATGGACTACAAGCGTTACTTGTATGACCAAAAACAAAAGGCGAAAGAAGCTAAGAAAAACCAAAAGCAAACTCAGCTTAAAGAGATGAAACTTCGCCCAAGTACTGACGAAGCGGATTACCAGGTGAAACTGCGTAAAATTATCAGCTTCCTAGAAGATCAGGATAAGGTTAAAGTAACCATCCGTTTCCGCGGTCGTGAAATGGCTCACCAAGAGCTTGGCCGTCAACAACTTGAGCGTATCATCCAAGATACCGCTGAGATCTCAAATGTCGAGCAACATCCTAAAATGGAAGGCCGTCAGATGGGTATGCTACTTGGCCCAACACGTAAAAAATAATCTGTTTAGGAGGCAGTTTGGATAAGCCCCATCGGCTTATCGCTCCTAACCCAAGATTAATATTACAGTTATAAACGATACCACCAATTTGCAATAGCAGATTGGTGTTTTTTTATGCCTATTTCTTTTTATAGCTCTCTTTATAACCCCATTGCTTAGCCTCTTTTATCCACTCTTACGCTAAGTTCACTTAACACTTAAAATTATTTACTTATAATCAATACCAACGTCCTACTATTTCTTGTAACATTTAGAGAATAGGCTAATACGCCTGAATGACTTAATACTCTAGTTTTAAACAACGACTATAAATACTCATCTAAATTTTAATTAAAAACATCAATACTCAATAAGGATATTTCTATGCAAGAACTGACACCACCAGAAAATACAAGCACCCCTTCAATTAGCTTAACCCCACCTGAGCCGGTCAAAGAAGTACCGACCAGTGAAGCAGATCAAATTGTAAAGCTTGATCCCAACCAAGTTCCTGAGTTAGATGCCAAAGTTGATGCTTTCGTCAGTCATGTGCTTAATAATCCGGTACAAAGCAGCGAGTTTAAGCAAAACGTACAGTCTATCCATAATTTGGGTAACCAAGAAATCCGTGAATCCGCACAAGTATCTAACCGTATGCTGGATTTACCGGCCAAAAGTTTAGACAAAGGCTTGTTCGACAACTCCCCTATTGCCAAATCACTGACTGAGTTGCGCGGCATTGTTGAAGATTTAGATCCTAGTAAAAAACAGCTGACCAGCTCACGCAAACTTTTTGGCCTGATTCCGATGGGCAATAAAGTTCAGGATTATTTCCGTCAGTATGAGTCTGCTCAATCGCATATTAATGCGGTAGTAACCAGTCTGTATAACGGTAAAGACGAACTGCTAAAAGACAACGCCATGATTGAGCAAGAAAAAGTCAATATGTGGAACTTAATGCAGTCCATTCGCCAGTACATTTATGTGGGCAAAAAAATTGATGAAGAGTTAGAGAAGAAAGTCTACGAGATTGAAGCAACAGATCCTGAAAAAGCTCGTATTATTAAAGAAGAGATGCTGTTTTATGTGCGTCAAAAAAACACTGACTTCTTGACTCAATTGGCGGTAAACGTACAGGGTTATTTGGCGCTAGATACCATTCGCAAAAACAACCTTGAACTGATTAAAGGGGTTGACCGTGCGACTACCACTACAGTTTCTGCTTTACGTACAGCGGTTGTTGTGGCACAAGCGATGACCAACCAAAAATTAGTACTGGATCAAATCAGTGCTCTGAACAAAACAACGAGCAGCTTAATTGAATCAACTTCAGCGATGATGAAGCGCCAATCCACTGAAATTCATGAGCAGGCCAGTAACAGCACCATTGAGCTTGATAAGCTACAAAGTGCGTTTAATAATATCTACGAAACCATGGATATGATTAGCGACTATAAAGTGAAAGCGCTAGATAACATGAAAACCACGGTTGACTCACTAACCCACGAAGTAGATAAAGCTCAAAAATACTTGGATAAAGCCAACCAGACCACAGTGCTTGAGGTAACTAAAGAGCTTGATACCAAAAAAATCACCAATCAGGCCAATAGCTCTAACACAGTAGATATTGATATCTAATAGCTGCTGTAAGACTAAGACCTGGTAAAGAGCTTAAAAACTCAAACCATAAAAAAACCCCGCTAACTTAATAGCGGGGTTTTTTATTGTAGCTCTAAATTAACTGGCTATTATAAAAATAGTTAGCTGTTAATTAGATTTTACCTACTAGGTCTAGGCTTGGCTTAAGAGTTTCTTGACCTTGTTCCCAAGCAGCTGGACATACTTCGCCGTCGTTTTCACGAACGTACTGAGCTGCTTTTACTTTACGAACTAGATCTTTCGCGCTACGGCCGATACCGCCAGCATGGATTTCAGCAACTTGGATTTTGCCGTCTGGATCTACTACGAACGTACCACGCTCTGCAAGACCTGCTTCTTCGATCATTACGTTGAAGCCACGAGTGATGCGACCAGTTGGGTCACCGATCATTGGGAAAGTTACTTTACCAATAGCTTCTGAAGAATCGTGCCATGCTTTGTGAGTGAAGTGAGTGTCAGTTGATACTGAGTATACTTCTACGCCTAGGCCTTTAAGCTCTTCGTACTGTGCTGCCATATCTTCTAGTTCAGTTGGGCAAACGAAAGTGAAGTCTGCTGGGTAGAACATGAAGATAGCCCATTTGCCTTTTACGTCGTCTGAAGTGATGGTTTTGAATTCACCGTTAACGAACGCTTCAGCTGAAAACTCAGGGATTTCTTGATTAATAATTGACGCCATGTTTCGGCTCCTTTTTTGGTGGGTTTAATAAAACGGTTATTATTGAATAAATTATTCTTAAAATCTGTATAAACTTTAGCTCTCTACGAAGCCTAACCTATCATAGCACTGTTGCATTTCTATGACGTTGGTAATTCTGGTGTTTAGTAGTAATTTTATGTAGCCAGTAGTTGAATTATTCCACTAAAGAACCATATTCATATTCTGGTAACACCCCTATCTATAACACTCTTGGCTTCGCTCCTTGCTAACTACAAGTGCTATTATAGCAAACACCTACAATTAATCTAATTTAAAGATTATAACTTGATGTTTTGTTTAATAAAACATAGACCAAGCTCTTTACGACCTGTTATTATTATAAATAGTGCCAGATCGAATAAAAATCAAGATAAAAAACCCACTTTCAAATCAAACAGATAATTTTAATGACAGTTACTAGCAGTAAGCCGCCGACTTAAATAAAAGAGACTTCCCATGATTACTTTAAGACAATTAGAATTTGCATTGGCTGTAGCCAAGCACCGCCATTTTAAAAGAGCGGCAGAAGAGTGTAATATTTCACAATCTGCTTTGAGCCTAGGGGTTGCAGAGCTTGAAAAACAACTGGATACCCAGATTTTTGAGCGAAATAACAAACAAGTATTAATCACCCCTATCGGGGAGGAGATCTTAATTCGTGCCCAACGCGTTTTCTCTGAAATAAATGACTTAACCACTCGGGCTCAAAGTCATCAGACACCGCTAGCTTACCCTATGACTGTGGGGATGATCCCAACCATTGCGCCTTATTTACTCCCTAAAGTACTACCAGAATTAAAAGCTCAATACCCAAACTTTCGTATGACCGTGGTTGAGCAGCAAACTGAGCGACTGCTAGAGCAAGTGCGCTACGGCCATATCGACACAGCAATTATTGCTCTGCCTTATGCTGTAGAGGGGCTACATACTTTTGAGTTTTGGCAAGAAGATTTCTTCGCCATTTTCCCTAATGATAATCCACTGGCAAATTTAAAAACCATCTCATCTGATCAATTGGGTAAGGCCAATCTTATGCTACTTGGTGAAGGCCATTGTTTAACCGATCAGGCGCTAACAGTTTGTTCTTTTGACCGTGATGAGTTTAAGTCCAACTTCTCAGATGCCAGCTTGAATACTTTAATCCAAATGGCACTGGCGGGTATGGGAATAACGTTAATTCCAGAAATGGCCTTGAATCAAGTACACCGTCAAAACAATGAGGTGGCCACCATCCCTCTAACGGAACAAGGACCGCACCGTCGTATTGCCTTTGTTACCCGTCTAAATTATGCCCGTGTTGATGATGTCAATTTACTGGGTAATATTTTTAAAGCCGCCTTTGAGGCAGATAAGAAAAATAATAAATCAAACTAATTATTATTTGCTAGACAATAAAAGAGCCCCTCTAATACGGTTAAAGGGGCCTTTTTAGTAACCAAAGTTTTTTATTACAATAATGCTTAATCAACTTCACCTGACTTACCTGCCAGCATATCATGCCAACGTTTATAATCTGGCATAGACCGCTTCACTTCTGCCCAAAAAGCAGGGCTGTGATTGGCTTGATGCAGATGGCAAAGCTCATGCACAATCACATACTCTGTACACTCAATCGGATAAGCAGGCAGATAGACAGACAGCCAAACTCGCTTTGCACGAGTATTACAGCTCCCCCAGCGTGTTTTCATCTTCTTAATGCGCATCTCATTCGCATAAGCGCCGACGATAGGTTGCCATTTTTTAAACAGCGACGTCATGACATTATCAAGCTCATATCGATACCAGCGCAGCCGCTCCTCCTCACCCATAATCAGAGCTTGCGATTCACCCCACAGTGTCACTGGCATTATTGGATTCACATCATTGTTTGCTGGCGCTAATCCTTTTTCCTGCTTCATTTTCTGACGTTTGAGTAGCTTGGCATGCTGATTAATTGCCCAATCCACACGCTGCGCTAATGAGTGAATAATGTCAGCATTTTTTACATAGTGTGGTGCAGATACCGAGAGTTGATGCGGCTTTAGTCTAAAGTTAATATTTTTAACTCGCTTTCTAGTAACAGTCAGCTCAATACCTGCTTCGGCGAACAGCTCGAGCAAAGAGTTGTATACAGCCTCTTCATGACTTGAATGAGGACTCGTTTGCTTCGACTTTTGATTAAATATCATGACTTTCCGTTTTTTATCGGCTGATAATGACCTAGCTTACTACGGTATTGAGATGATTATCAAAAGCGTAAGGCTGATGAATTTTATCCACTATGATACGGGAGCTGTCTTCCTCTCCTATCGCCAACTGTGTCAAATACCCTTGCCCGTTAGTTACTAAAAAACGAGGTGTGTTTTTATCAGCCGTTTCATCTGTATTCATATCATAACCAGCAACGCCAGCACAATCTGGCAAATCCGTTGCATCAACCAACTGTCGAGTATTTAAATCGAATATAGCCGCACAGCCACCTATGGGACTGGTTACGCAAATAAGATTAGCGTCTGAGTCTACAGCGACACTGGCAATATAGTGATGGAAACGATACCAGCCTTTATTGTCAGTAGTAGGTATCTGAAGTGATGTTAGCTCAGCCTCACCACGCCGATGTGTTAATAATGGGGTATTTACATTATTACTGTGAAAATAACAGACAAAAAAATAAGCCGACACTAGGTCGGCTTATTATTCAAGGCTATGTCAAATACCATAGCCCTAAACTTAAAGATTAATTATCAAGATAAGCTTAGCACTTAATCAGTAATTATTTTAAGTTTTGTGGAGCATTTAATTTAATTTCAACACGGCGGTTCTGCATTCTGCCTTGCTCAGTGTTGTTGTTAGCAATAGGCTGGCTCTGACCATAACCTAAAGTTTGGATACGGTAGCTAGCAACACCACGGTTTTGTAAGTAGCTTGATACTGCTTGAGCACGGCGCTGTGATAGACCTTGGTTGTAAGTTGGGTTACCAACGCTGTCTGTGTGACCCATTACAGTAACTGTAGACTGGTCATACTGAGACATAGTAGATGCAAGCTTGTCTAGCGTGTTGTAGAAAGATGGATTGATGTTAGTGCTGTCGTGAGCAAAGGTAATGTTACCTGGCATGATTAGATCAATGTTACCTTGACCATCATGTTTAACTTCTACACCAGTACCTGCCATGTCTCTTTCAAGCTGTCTTTGCTGGTTTTCCATGTAAGTACCGATAGCACCACCTAGAACCGCACCAATAGCAGCGTCACGACCTGTTTTGTCACCACCAGTAACTTTAGAAATACCTGCACCAGCAGCTGCGCCACCTAGAGCACCTAAAGCACCTTTATGTATGGTCTGTTGACCAGTTACAGGGTCTGTAGCACAGCCCACTAAAGCTAAAGAAGAAGCTAATGCAGCAATCATTAATTTATTATTCATGTTAAATCCTTAAATCAAATTTATTTAATGGTTATTTGCTAATTCCATCTATCTTACAGTCTACTTTTACCAATTTCATCCTAATTTAGAAGTATAATCCATGATAATCCTTATATAGGATAAGTCTTCAAAGAAGCACTCAAATTGGTCTGATAATTGTATAACTATCATTATAGTAGAAAGATTCACTTAATAAAGTTAGCAAATGTTTCATAGAATATTATGCCGTTTTCTCTTGCAGAATATGTAATATTTTGTGGTTTTGGTGTATGACATCTATACATTATCTAACACGACTACCGCATAAAAGCTTTTTCTTTGTGTCATTTAGTACCTGCACTTCCCTACTATTCCGCCTTTAATCTGATTTATGTTAGCAGTGGCCATTGTTATGAGGGTAAGGCTTGGTTTACAATCGTAAACTGCATTAGCCAGAAACTTAGTGCTATTTCATACAGCCATTTGCTTTGAAGCCTTAATACCCTTTGCTTAGCTTATAAACTAAAGCCTATATGGGGGAGCATGGTGGCTTAGCTATCGTCCATTTATGCTTTTGAACAACCTACATGGTCCACTCTATGAAAAATAAAATAAAAAATATATATCAAAACCTACATACTAAAGCCCCTGTTATCGGAAAAGCGGCTTCTTTTGCTACCGCAGCGGGGGTGATCGGTACGAATACTCTAACCTATGGCATGCCTTTATGGCTTCTTGGCGCTACCAAAGTCGCCACTGGATCTGATGTTGCTGACAAAAATGTCATCAGAATTGCCAAACATTGGATTAATACCAATAACTTGCTCATTGATAGTGTATTGCCTGAGCGAGACTGGCGTATCGACCTACCTGACGATTTGGAGGAAGACAAGCAATATCTGTTAATTAGTAATCACTTATCTTGGGTGGATACCAGTATTGTGCAGTACATTAGCCAAGGCCGTTTACCCCTAACTCGCTTTTTTACCAAATATAATCTGATTTACATTCCCTTTATTGGCCAAGCCTTCTACTTCTTAGACTTCCCTATGATGAAGCGCCACTCCAAAGAAGAGATTGCCAAAAACCCTAGCCTAAAGGATAGAGACATTTTAGAGGCCAAGCGTGCATGTGAGCTATTGAAGGACAAACCTTTTGCTTTGCTTAACTATTTGGAAGGCACCCGTTTCACCCCAAAAAAACGTGATGCTCAAAACTCACCTTATAAGAACTTATTAAGACCAAAGGCAGGGGGCATCTCCTTAGCGATTCAAGCATTGGGCCCTCAAATCGATGGGATTTTGGACATGACCCTGGTTTATCCTGATGGCAGCCCTTCTTATGCTGATTTATGGAAAGGCAATGTCAAACGTCTGGGAGTGCATGTCCAGCGTATTGATATTCCCCAAGAGCTGTTTACTGCTATTGAGGAGGGTGACTACAACAATGACGAGGGCATGAAGCAAACCATGTATGCTTGGTTGGATGAGATTTGGAAAAATAAAGATGAGCAGATCTCACGTATGAAAGCTGACTTTGAGAACTCGCCAAAATCTTTATAGCTTTAATCCCTTAAAATGATTTATGGTTTTTCAGTCTTGGTTTGATAAACTGTGAGTAGTTCTTACTTACAGTCTATCAAAGACTTAAAACCCTCTTAATCTAAAGGCGTAGCAGCAGCATGACAGACCCTTCTAATACCAATAGCAACGTACTTTTAGGGAGTCCTGATAATAATCAGGGCCGGCCAGAGAACCCTTTAAGAAGTAAAACTGCGACAAGATTGGCATTGTGGTATGACATTGTGATGCTGCTCGTCATCGTGATTGACCTGGGCATTATTAGCCTAGACTTGCTATTAATGAGTAAGTTTATGGCTCAAGTGGCTGAGTGGCTAAACCTATCTCAGCCCTTAGCTTTTTATGTAGAGGATATCCACCACCCTCTTCGTGTTATGGGTGGCTTTTTTACTATTTTTCTAATTGCAGAGCTGGCTTTTCGTTGGCTGCTGTCTATATTAAGCCAGCAGTACACCCGATGGTTTTTCTTTCCCTTCGCCCATTGGTATGAAGTGTTAGGCTGTTTTCCACAATTTCGTGCTTTGCGGTTGTTACGGGCGTTCTTTATTGGACGTAAACTGTATCAGCTTGGCTATCAAGTTTTGCCACAACAGTGGATCAATCGCGGTAAGTTTTATTACGACGTGGTATTTGAAGAATTATCAGACCGAGTGATCTTAACGGCCACAGATAACTTGCGCCAACAGTTTGCTGATGAGCAGGCCAACCAGCGTTTTATTGAAGATACGTTTAATAAAAACCGTCCTCAAATCCAAGCCATGTTATCGTCTATACTCAAGCAAGAGCTTGGGCCACAGCTTAGACAGATGGCCCAAAGCCAAGCTACCCACGAGCTATCCATACAAGTTGGGGTCGCCGTTCAAGAAGCCTTAAATAATACGCCTGAGCTCAGACGTTACCTGCGCCTTATTCCCATTGCAGGAGGCCTAATTGAAGGGCAATTGCATAGCATTAGTCAGAGCATCGGTGAAAATATCACGCAAACCTTATTTTCACATTTGACCCAAAGTCACATTACTGATGCAATAATTGATGAAGTCGCGCAGGCGGTGGTCAATATCGATTTACAAAACCCAGAACTAGATGCTTTGGTGAATAATATAATAGAAGATGGTCTGACAGCCTTTGAAAAACAGGTTAAAGTTCAGCAATGGAAGCATCAAGAGTACTTGCATCTGTAGCGTATTATTATAATAATCAGTGCTAACAACACCACCATAAAAATACTGACTGATTACCCCCTTATTAAACTCACAACTTATTAAAAACTTTGCTATTTTTTTGTTTAAGGATACGTTATGACAGCCCCGACAGAGGTTACTTCGTCATTAAAAATGTATGGCAAGATGCTGACCTTCACTCGCATCAAGCTTGAAACAGCCGATCTTACTGAGATTGATGCTTATTTAGCCTCTAATTTAAGTAATAAAAACAGTCAGATTCCTGTCATTATTGATAGTGATGTGGAGCAAGACCTAGACGCTTTAGTGGATCTTTTTTGGTCATGGGGACTACAGCCTATTGGGGTGGTCACCGGCATCTTGGATGAAGCTGCCAAGTCCTTACGCTTGGCCATCTTCCCAGGAGATGGAAAACGTATTGAGCTGCTAAGACCAGCCAAAAAACAAACCACTTCTGCGGCTTCAACGCCCCAAGCTACCGTTAATGCTACAGCAACCACGGATAATGAGGATGGTAGTAAAACGGTCAGCCCTACCCAATCCCAGACTCCTGTTACCGAAACAGAGATACACTCTGAAGGGGCAAGCTTGAGTGAAGCTGACGCCATGACCACCTTATTTTATGATCAAATGCTACGTTCGGGGCAGAGCATCAACCATGTGGGAGGAGATTTAGTATTGACCGATAGTGTTAATAACGGCGCTGAAGCCATCACTGATAACAGCCTTCATGTTTATGGTCGAGCACAAGGTCGCTTAGTTGCAGGCGCAACCGGAGACAAAGATGCCCGAATTTTCTGTCAACGCTTTAACCCTTCGTTGGTCTCTGTCGCAGGTACCTACTGCTTACATGACAGCATCCCTGAAGAAATGATTGATCAGCCCGTTCAAGTTAGATTTGTGGAAGGCCAAGGTTTGGTATTTGAGATTATAAAAGACAGCTAGTTTTTCAATGACAATTAATGAGGGTATGGCTTGATCAAGTGTGCTGGCCATGCCCTTATCTAAAATTAATGGATGCCGTAATCCGCAGAAATTATTGATACGCTCTATTTGATACAGACTTCTACTACCGAACCCTACTCACCGCCTTGTCGTATTTTGCTCAGGGCAATCGCACTATAGAAAATAGCCGCTTTAGATTAGTTTATCTAAATAAAAGTTACTAAATAGTTAGAGACTA
>ERZ808040.1915-NODE-1915-length-12843-cov-93.362839_pt1 | contig 12843 bp, 13 predicted proteins | sample MGYA00380191_ERZ808040 | MGnify/ENA primary metagenome ERZ808040 (study PRJEB31490, sample SAMN06133395) | mouse gut metagenome | isolation source: J6 | host: mice | place: China: Chengdu | collected 2015-05 ... | reverse complement strand
AATTGGTGATAACATCTGTAAAAGGTCAATAATTAATTAAAATGTAGCTAAAATCGATTTGTAGTGCGATTGCCCTGGTATTTTGCTATAAATTAGAAAAATCCGACCTCTCCAGTAAGAAAATAGAAATAAAAACCTGCATTAAATTCACACACATAACCCTGCTTACCCCTTTATAATCAAGCGAATACTATGACTTCAATGTTATCTGTGATAATCTAATGGCACAAAATTTGACTTTTTTGGTAGAGTTGTGCTTTAAAAGCTTTTTTAACACAAGAAGCTGAAGATTTAACCGCGCAATGTAACCAATTTTATTTTAGTTGTGGGCAACTGATTGTCCATTTTCAGATTTATAGGAGTATGCCATAGTGGCAAAAATCGTTGTAATTACCTCAGGTAAAGGCGGTGTCGGCAAAACGACGACAAGTGCTTCTTTTGCCGCAGGCTTAGCATTACGTGGTTACAAAACAGTGGTCATCGACTTCGATGTGGGTTTACGTAACCTTGATTTGCTTATGGGCTGTGAAAACCGCATTGTTTATGATTTCGTTGATGTAATCTCAGGAAACGCTCGCTTACAGCAAGCTTTGGTTAAAGACAAGCAATTGGAGAACCTATACATTCTTCCTGCCAGTCAGACCAGAGACAAAGATGCCCTAACTGATGAAGGCGTAGCCGAAGTTATCGAAGAGCTGTCAAAGCAATTTGACTACATCATTTGTGACTCGCCAGCGGGCATCGAACGTGGTGCTCAACTTGCGATGTACCATGCCGATGAAGCCATCATCGTTACCAACCCTGAAATCTCATCCGTACGTGACTCTGACCGTATTATCGGTGTGCTACAAAGCCGTACGAAGAAGGTAGAGGAAGGTACAGGTACTGTCCGCGAGCACTTGGTTATTAACCGTTATAACCCAGAACGCGCTGCGGCTAAAGAGATGATGGACATCGATACCATTTCTAATGATATCTTGAAAGTTCCCTTACTTGGGGTTGTTCCAGAAAGTAATAGTGTCCTTGAGGCTTCTAACCACGGTGAACCTGTTATTCACTATCAAGACTCAGTAGCAGGTCAGTGTTACGATGATATCGTTGCACGCTTCTTAGGTGAAGAAAGACCGTTACGTCATATTGATGTTAAGAAGAAAAGTTTCTTACAACGCTGGTTTGGGGGTTAAGTATGTCTAGAAAAAAAGGATTTTGGAGCAGTCTGTTTGGCACCGAGACAAAAACCTCTGGTAGCGCCAACACAGCCACTGAGCGACTTAAGGTTATCGTTGCTAGTGAAAACCGTTTAAACTCTCGTCTTACCGCTGACCGCATTGAGAAAATGAAGCGTGAAATTCTTGAAGTGGTAAACAAGTATGTTAACGGTGTACAAATTAATGATGTAAACATCAACCACCGTCATGAAGACGATCTGGACGTGTTAGAGATGAACATCAACTTACCTGATGCTAAGTAAATTCTAGCACACTCTTAAGTTAATAAAAAAATCGCCAACGGGCGATTTTTTTATGCTTACTAGACAATTATTTAATGCGCGACATGATATTGTCTTTTTTGATAAATTGATGCTGTAACGCCCCTAAGATATGTATCGCAGTAAACACCAAAATCGCAGGCCAAATCACATCGGTATGTAGGTTGTTAAAAAATCTTGCCTGACCACGATCCGTAGCCAATATGCTAGGCAGATCAAACAGACCAAACATATCAATACTTCTACCTCCATACCAAGTCATTAAGATGCCAGACAACGGCATAGCAAATAGCAGCACATAAAGCAGTAAATGCGTCACATGTGAAACCATACGTTGCCACTTAGCCACAGGTAAGTCTGCAGGGGTTGGACTAATCACTCTACTGATAACCCTAGCAATCATCCAAAACAACAAGCTCACCCCAAAGGCCCGGTGTAAATCCAAATAGGTTTCCCCCGCCGAGGATCCTTCATGCAGGGTAATCATGCCCCAAACCACAATAAGCAGCAGGACGCTACCCCAATGAAAAATCTTTACTGCCGAAGACCATTTGTTAGGTTTTACTGCTGTTACGGTATTAGCGTGACGATTATTTGGTGCAATAGACATAAATTACCTATCCACTTTAAATTAATAAAAATAAAATAATAGCTCATTATCATAGCAACAAGTCATTACTTTGTGTAAATATTTCCTTTTTAATCAACACTAACCTTCTACTAGTGTCTCTTTGCTAACTGAGCTGATAGGTACTAGAGTAATGAAAAGATAAGCTTGTAGGTAGCTACCCAGTCATCGATTACCATCACCTTTAAACCTTCAAAACTAATGTCCATTTTGGTTACCCTTTTTTATATGTAATAAGCACTTTTTAGTAACGCCCTAGCCTGAAATAGTTCAGACTAAATCCCTAAGCTCTTTGAATTCATAACACTCTAAATACTGTAAGCCATTAGTTATACAATTCCTTAAGCATTTTTGCACAGTATGCAAACACAACTAGCAAAACACCTAAAGAGTTTCAACACACGGACAGTCATTGCCGCTTAACTTTAATGATAAACTGTTTATTGCTATAAGAAGACCCTAGTTATTTGTATTATAAATATGTCTGATGCCTTTTTTAGCATAATTTACTTAGGTTTACTACCGTTACCTATATTTGACTGCCCCCTAAGTTTATTAGTACTAACGTTAGTAGGTTGAATACTTATATTTTACGGCCTGTTTATAGTCTTCAATTTCGACAATAGAGGGTGTATTGAATAAAGAAAAGAGTAGATTAAATAAAGAGCACTACTGACTGTGTAACAATAGAGATTAAAAGTAACAAACTGTGTATTGTTAAGATAGGCAGTGGCTAGCGAATATAGTTATAATACGACTTAAAGTAGTCATGCATACTCAGTAAAAATAACGACCCAGTAAAATAACAATCAAATTACTGGCTAACAACAAACAATGACTGACCCACTAAATAAATGCTGAGTTAACCAAATACAGATACAAACCATTTATTAAACAAATTATTGAATAATTTAAGGATTATTATGAGCAAACAAATACTAATAATTGAAGATGATCCAGATTTAGCAGAACTGATTAGCGATTATTTAACGATGAACTATTATGAAGTTCATCATGCCCCTACTGGCCAAGAAGGTCTGGATATTTTAGACGCCAAAGAGCGTGCTATTGACTTGATTATCTTAGACTTAATGCTTCCTGATATGGATGGTATGCAAGTTTGTCAGAAGATTCGTGGCAGCAAAAATAGCCAAACCAATAAAGTGCCTATTGTGATGTTAACCGCTAAAGGGGACACCACAGATCGAGTATTAGGCTTAGAGATGGGTGCTGACGACTATATCGCCAAGCCCTTTGAGCCTCGTGAGCTATTAGCACGTATCCGCGCTGTATTGCGCCGTCATGAGCAGCCAAACCAAGCCGACAGTCAATCAGACAGCTTAACTTTTGGTCGTCTAAGTGTCTTCCCAGATAGCCACGAAGTAACCATTGATGATAAGCCTGTGCGTTTAACCACGCATCAGTTTCAGCTGCTACACTACTTTGCCACTCATGCGGGTAAAGTGTTAAACCGTGAGCAGTTATGGCAAGCTATGCCTAACGATGATAGCTCAGACAACATTGACCGCGCTATTGATGTGCATATCTCCCGTCTAAGAGCTTTAATCGAAGACAACCCTCGCCAGCCAAAACGCATTATTACGGTTCGTGGTGTGGGTTATCAATTTGCTACTGACCAAGTATAGTTAAAAACTTACCGCTTTAACTCCTTAGCGATTCAATTTTATAATCAGGTTGAATCGCTATCTTATTTTTAGCAGACCCAATTTATATTAGACATTTCTATGACTCGTCGCCCTCGATTTGGTATGACCTCCGTCTTTAGTAAGCTTTTTGCCAGTGTGGTACTCACTCTGGTATTGTTTGCTGCCGGTATGGTCACCCTTATGAACCTCGTGCACAATAACTCAGCCGATGCCCGCTGGGAGGTCCTTGCGAAGCAAATTGTTAGCCAAATCGACCCTTTTGTGGACGAGCTAGATAACGCCACTACCATGAACGAGCTTTTACAGGCTCGATTTATGCTGGCCGTTGTCAAAAGAAGTTTTGATGTTTTTGATGAGTCGCTACAAGCGAAGATGGGGCTGTATGATCGCAATGGCAACTTACTGATTCAAACCGATGACAGTGATTTACCAAAGCAGCTTCCTGATGATCCGTCCTTCATCTCGCGTATGTTGCCGGCGTTTTTTTCTTCAGATCAAGTCAATGTTCAAGCGATGAGTGATCGTGGCTATACTTTATTGTATGAGCCAAGAAACCCGCCAAAACGCTCAGAGTTGTGGGCGGTATTAAATATCTTTACGGGAACCATTGCCCTTATTACCCTGATGTCATTCGTTCTATGGTGGATTGCCCACTCGATGACTTGGCGTATCGACCAGATGAGCAAGCAGATGGCTCAGCTAGGGGAAGGTGACTTTAGTGTCCGCGTACCTGCCAAAGGGACGGATGAGATTGCCAGCTTGGCTAGAGGTTTCAACCAAGCTGCGCAGAAGATTGAGCAGCTCATTGATGCCAACAACTTACTGCTAGCCCATGCCTCGCATGAGCTTCGTACTCCGATTACCCGAATTCGTCTACAGATTGAGATGATGGAGATGCTGGCCAATGAAATGTCAGAGGAGACTCAGGCTAAATTTCATAAACGAGCTCAAGCGGTCAATCGTGATTTAACCGGCCTAAATGACTTGGTAGAAAGTATCTTATTAGTGAGTCGCTTGGATGCGGGTCATGCGGCACAAAGCAATGAGCGTTTTGATTTTTATGAGCTGATTAACCAAGAGTGTCAGCACTATCCTGAAGCATCATTATATGGCCGCCCCTTAGTGATTGAAGGTCAGCCCAAGCTACTGATTCACCTGATACGAAACTTATTGAACAATGCTTTGATTCATGGCGAGCCGCCGATTGAAGTACATCTTTACGGTGTGGTCGAACAAGAAGAGGCACTTTATCCGCCTAAGCAGCTATTAGATCAAATTGCGCTGGCCAAATCAGAAGGAGATACTTCAGAGAGTCAGTCTTTAACCTTAGAAGATGGCTCAACTGATATTGAGCAAGATAACCTGACTGACACTTTAGCTGAAACTGAACTGATCCCTGATAGTCATGGCGAGAGTGATGAGTCTGCTAACTTGGAGACTGTAGGCCCAAAAGCTGCAGAGCAGTCAGCCCAATCTGAAGCGCAGGAATCCGCTAAAAACCAAGACAAAACCAATAATAAAGCAAAAGCCGACTCTTCAAAACTTGATGATATGGGCTTCGCTAAGCGCTTACGTCGCCCTAAGGCTGAGCCCATTATTGAGCCTAATTTTGCAGTATTGGCCGTCATTGACCAGGGTAAAGGGATTCCCTTGGACAAACGTGATGAGATTTTCAGTCCTTTTGTCCGCTTACAACAGCAAAGAAAAGGCTCGGGACTGGGATTGTCTTTGGTGGCTCAAATTGTTGAAGCTCACAATGGCCGTATTCGCACCGATACTTACAATGGCCGAACCCGCTTTATTGTGTTACTTCCGGTCAATGACAGTGTTACGGTAGAAAAACCCAGCTTTTCGTAAGCCTCACTTGTCATAAGCAAGCCAAGTCACTGATAGACTAAAGCGGTAGTCCTGCCCTAACCAAAGAACAACTGCTTGGCCAGTCTAAAGGTATTGCAGTGGGCTTCTACCACATCTTCAACATCCTCAGAATACCCACCCCCCATCACAACCGCGATGGGGATATTATTATCTCTAGCTTGGCGTAATACAAAGTCATCGCGTTGTTTACAGCCTTCAGGAGTTAAAGCCAGCTTACCAAGCTTATCAGTAGCTAATACATCCACTGCGGACTGATAAAAAATCAAATCCGGTTTGTGTTCAGCAATGAGATTTGGCAGGGTCTGCTTTAAGTGGGTCAGATAGGTCTCGTCATCGGTGTCATTGGCCAGTTCAATGTCTAAATCTGAAGGGGGCTTTCGAAAAGGATAATTCTTCTCTCCGTGCATGCTAAACACAAACACTCTTGGCTCATTGGCCATAATACTGGCGTTACCATTGCCTTGATGCACATCCAAATCCACTACTAATACTCGTTCCGCTTCACCGCGAGATAGTAGTAAATTACTGGCAATACATACGTCATTAAAAACACAAAAACCTTCGCCATGGTCAGCAAAAGAGTGATGTGTCCCGCCAGCCACATTCAAAGACACCCCATATTGCTTGGCATACAAAGCACACTCATAAGTGGCGTGGGCAATATATCTGCCACGCTCTACCAATTCAGGAGTCATCTCAAATCCTATCGCTCTTGCCTCTTTACGCGATAAAGTTTGAGTCTTTAGTTTTTGCCAATACTCCAATGTATGAGTGGTAAGAATTTCTTCTTCAGTCAATTTGTCAGGAGCAAAGAAGTTGTCTTCGCTTAAAACCCCTTCCTCTATCAAGCACTCAGGTATTAACCTATATTTTTGCATAGGGAAACGATGCTTCTCTGGCACTTGGTAAAGAAAGATGGGAGAAAATGCAACTTTTAACATATTACCTTTAACTTATCTCTGATGTGTCTCTAAAACTAGGGCACCGTTAGGGTTAGTCTTAATTGTAGCGACCTGCTACTGTGGCACCCGAGTTGCTAAAAAGAAGGTCTTATCCATCTGCGCTTTGCTCAGCTCTTCAAGTAAAGTGTCTAACTCGAAGTCCTTAGGATCACTGGTAATAAGGTCACTAAATAAAGGAGCAAACGAGGCTGTCATGGCCATCACCCCTTTTAACAGATAACTGATTACCGTGGGTGGAACGAACCCGCCGCTGGCATTGATGATAGGCTCTAGATCTAGAGAGTTTTTAAATCTTATCTCACCATCGCGAATATCAATCTCAACACAGCCTAACATCATGTCATAGTTAAGCTGAGTGGCCAGCGTCATTCCTGCCTGTAAATGAGATTCAGGCAAGTGAAAAGGGAGTACCCCATAGAAAGAAACCAGTTGAGTGTGTTCATGGACACGAATCACGCAGCCCCACTCTACCTCGCCTTTTTCTATCGCTGCATGAGCATCGGCCGACTGCTCAGCCTCAGTACGAGTCGTATCGCTACTGCTGCCTTCTTGATAATAACGCATCGCCATTGAAATATGATGCACGTTTCTTTTGCTGATACTGCCTTGATACTTTTGAGTTTGACTACCGGAGGGCACGTCAGCAGGGTCTTGGTCAGGGTCATTAAACTCACTTTCGGTAGCCGGCTCGTGATAATAATAACTAAGGTCACTGGCTTCTAAGAAGTCTAAGATACTATCGGTTATCGGGTTTTCTGAGTTTTGTATCGCAGCGGTGCGCTGTTTCATATTGTCCGCTTCATCTAAATTAGACAAACTGATAAATTTTACCGAAGCTTCCTCAGGCGCCCCTTCTGCATAATCTTCTTCTGTGTCACGAGTGGTCGACTGATAACTTTCTGTCGATAATTTAAAATTATCACTACTTCCGGAGTCATGCTTCTGGCTCTTATTGTAGTTATAAGCCTCATGCTTGGGCCGTGTATGCTGAGACTGTTTAGATTGGGACATCTCCTCTTTAGCAGTATCAGATCGGGCGTCAGAGGAAGGCTCACTACTTGCAGCAGCTTCCTTACCAGGCTTTACTACTGGTCTGTTGTCAGACTGAGCGGTATCGGCCCTGTCCTTGATGCTACTTTCTTCAGCAGTTAATAGGTATTTTAATCGTTGCCAAAAAGACGGTTTTTTTTGTGAGCTCATAATAGGGACAATACGTTAGTTGTGGGCTGAGGTTTGATATACTATGTTATATTAAAATATTAACTATATATGACGGCGGGCTGCACTTATTGCAATAGCATTAAGACAAATGCTGAACCAAGAGACAAATTGATAACAACTGACTCATACTACCCTTTATAAATTAGGTCATCATGCACTCCAATAACTCCATTAGCTCTCAGTCCTCACACTCTACTCCTGCCATACTGTCCCTGAAAGACATTACCATTCAGCGGGGAGATTTTCCCTTACGCGAAGGGGTAACACTCACCTTATCAAGTGGTGAGATTTGCCATCTTGTGGGCGCTAACGGTACCGGAAAAACCACGCTGCTAATGCAGTTGGCAGGACTGTTGCCCTTACTTGAAGGGGAGGTTTTTTATCAAGGTCAGTCTACTTTACCCATCGCTCCTTTATATGTGTCACATCAATTGGGTATTCACCCCAACCTTACGGTAAGACAAAATCTAACTTTTTTATTAAATCTTTATGGCATCAAACCTTCTGCTGAACAAATTGAAACGGCTTTGGACTGGGTAGATTTATCGGGCTTTGAAAATATGGGCAGTAATCAGCTTTCTGCAGGTCAAACCCGCCGAGTCACTTTGGCCAGACTCTACTTGATGAGCGTTCAGCAAACGCCACTATGGCTTCTAGATGAGCCTTTTACTGCGCTTGATGTCAGCATGGTGGCGCGATTACAACAACGACTACAAGAATTCGTTAATAGTGGCGGTGCGGTACTGATGACCAGCCACCAAACCGTAGAGGTGGCCAATAAGTCATTAAACCTATCTGACTATTTGCCAGCCTATTCGCAAGAATGCGATTTCGATTATCTAGAGGATTATGATGACTCACAATCTGAGAATAAGGGAGTACGGTAATGAGCACATCTACTCCTAAGTCGTCACCTAATCATACCTCCTCTCTTGGCATAGCCACTAAAGAGCTTTGGCAGCGGGAGTGGCAGGTCAAACAGCAAGGTGCAGTTCAGTGGTTATACCCGTTGGTATTATTTTTGGTGATTATCACCCTATTCCCACTGGCTGTAGGCAGTGAGCCTCAGCTATTACATCGCTTAGGCGTTCCAGCCGTGTGGATTGCCGCCTTATTATCTCTGGTTATGGGGGTTGATGGACTGTTTAAACCTGCCATGGACAACGGTACTTTGGCCCAGCTGGTGGTCTCAAGAACCTCGCTACCTCTTTGGGTGCTGATTCGTCTTACCATTCACTGGATATTTAGCAGTGGCTTGGTGGCTTTACTAAGCTTGTTAGCCGTCCCTTTATTTGGCTTATCCTGGGGAGAAGCGGGTGCGCTTTTGGCTTCCATTATACTGGGTAGCCCCATGTTATTAATGCTATCAGCGATTTCCAGCAGCTTAACTTTATCTCTAAAAAATGGGGCGGTATTGGTCCCCTTAATTGCACTACCGATGCAGTTACCCGTTCTGATATTTGCCACAGGTGCAGTAGACTTGTATGCTACTGGTCTTAATGGATTGCCGATATTGGCACTTTTGGCCGCTGGCAGTATTATTTCGGTCCTGGTCATGCCTTGGGTCATCGCCATGACTCTAAAAATGGCTTGGCTTAACTGAGGCCAATATTTGTTATAATAGCCTCAGTTATTACCTACTATTGGTTATAAAATATTTTTACTTATATTTTCTGTTATTTATTAAGAGGCTGTTAGGATTAGGTGCTAACCCTATCAGGCTCAGCCAAAACTACTGAGCTGCTGCTAGGTTTTTTTATTGGACACCCTACTTCTTTACGTAGCCTTATTGATCCGCGTGCTTTGACATTTATATAAGCACTTTTTTGCTCACACCGTGGCTTACAAGGTCGTTTTATTATGCCAAATGCTAATTCATCACCTCAAACCCCTGGCTTCTTTTCTCGCCTGTGGCAAGGATTTTTAGCCACTGTCGGGACACGAGAATTCTTTAGAATTTTCTCCCCTTGGGTTAAGTGGCTTGCTGGTATAGCAATTACTATGATTGTGATCGGCAGCGTCTGGGGGCTTGGTTTTGCCCCTCCAGATTATCTGCAAGGTAACAGCTATCGCATTATCTTTATCCACGTGCCTACAGCCAGTATTGCTTTGTCGATTTATTTCGCTTTAGCAGTGTTGGGGGTAATCTTCTTAGTGTGGCGTATTAAAACAGCAAACTTGGTAGCACAAGCCATCGCACCTATTGGTTTTTTATTGTGTGTCCTAAGCTTATTGACAGGCTCTATCTGGGCTAAGCCCACTTGGGGAACCTTCTGGGTGTGGGATGCGCGCTTAACCTCAATGCTTATTTTGGCGTTCTTATACGCTGGGGTAATGGCTTTATTTGCCGCTTTTGAGCACACACCAAACCGAGGAAAAGCTGCCGCCATATTATCTATCGTAGGGGCTGTAAACCTTCCTATTATTAAATATTCGGTAAACTGGTGGAATACTTTACACCAAGGCACTACCCTGACCATCACCGAGGCCCCTAAGATGTCTATCGATATGTTAGCGCCTTTATTACTGATGATTCTGGGCACCTACTTTATGGTTGGCGCTTTAGCCATATACCGTACCAACACCCTAATCCTACGCCGTGACCAAAATAAGGCTTGGGTCAAAGAATATGTGCGTACGTCCAAATAATACGCAGACAAGCCTGGTCATTAGCCAATAAAGGAGAGCCATTGTGCAACCCTATTTTTATAGCTTCCAAGAGTTTATAGCCATGGGCGAACATGGGCCTTATGTGTGGAGTACATGGGGCATTACTGTGCTCGCTATCCTCGGCTTCATCTTTTATAGCCTCAGTCAGCGCCGTCGTCTGATTAAAGAGTTAAAAATCCAACATGCCCGTCAGCAGCAGCGTAAACAAAGAACCAAACGCAACTAAACCTAGTAAGCTGCTCTGCTATTACTGGCTGACTTAAAGTTTCAAGCGTTTTCAACTTTTTATAAAGACCTTCTTCTCTTTTGAGGTCTAAAAACTAAAGGCAATTTTATGAATACTGTGCGTCGTAAAAAACTAATTTGGGTCGCTGCTACTTTAGCAGGTGCCATCATTGCAGTTTTGTTGGTTATCTATGCCATTGGCCAACAAACAGACTATTACTTTGATCCAACAGCCATTGCTGCTGGTGAAGCCCCACAAAACAAACGTATTCGTGCTGGGGGTATGGTAGTAAAAGACAGTGTGCGTCGTGACCCTAATGATGATTTAAAAGTTCAGTTTGCCATTACTGACTTTAATGCTTCTGTCCCCGTCAGCTATCAAGGTATCTTGCCAGATTTATTCGCTGAAAACTCAGGGGTTGTTGCTACCGGTGAAATGCAGGGTGATTTATTTGTGGCCAGCGAAGTTCTTGCCAAGCACGATGAGAACTACATGCCACCTGAAGTTGCTGCTTCATTAAAAGAAGAACATGCGGCAAAAGGCGTTACTCCAGACTCAGAGCAATTTAGTCCCGCTATCCCTGTAAAAAACGCTCCTGAAAAAGGCAATCACACTACTGATACCTTAGCTGAGTAAATTAAATCACTTAAAACTCAGCAATAATCATGCTATAAAAAAAACAGGCAGCTTAATAAGCTGCCTGTTTTTTGTTTTGCTTTAACTGTTTTAATTGCTGCTTAGACTCTAAGCAAACCTTAGGGCTTTCTTAACCAGCGTAGCCAAATCTCATGTCCAATAAAGAACGTCACTGCTAAAAAGAAGGGTAGCAAATAATATAGCAGTCTAAAGACCAACAATACGGCCAATAAGTAAGTCTTATCCACCATGGGTAAGGACGCCATCATTGTCAGCTCAAAGACGCCAAGCCCACCTGGAACATGGCTTAAAATTGCCAATATCATTGACTGAACAAACGCTGCAAACACCGTAAAGTACCCTACTCCCGCATCGTGAGGGAGCAGTAGATATAAAACAAATGCCACACTCGCCAAGTCAATAATTGAGATGATAATCTGTTTAATGATCATCGCTGCAGGCGGTAAATCAAAACGCCAGCTACCTACTTGAATATGTCGACCCTGCTTACCCGACCAAGCCAGTAGCCCCGCCACTATAGCTAATAGGCTAATACCTATGCCACGTATTACCGAGGCATTATGGAAAATATTTGGCACATCTATCGACAATTCAGACAACTGCATATCCAGCTGTCCCATCATAATTACTGTGGCTTCAGGGTGTAGGGCTAGTGATAAGGCTACCAAGGTGGTAATACCAAAAGTAAAAGCCATGGATACCAACCAAACAACATTGGCAATGTTCTCAGGCCTTATCTTATTTACTCCATACATCCTAAAGCGTACTCCGGAGGCAGATAAGATTGCCAATCCGATAGTATGACCAATAGCGTAAGCGGTAAATGAGGTAAATGCCACCTTCTTAAAAGGCAACTCAATGTGCATGTGTTTCAATGCAATCGTATCGTAGAGCGTCAGGACCAAGTATCCAAATGCCACCACCAGTAGGGCCAAAAAGATGTCCACATTGGGAATCTGCTCTATGGCTGCTAAAACTTCTGAGAGCTTGATGGTATGAGTGATGGTATATAGGGTTTTTAGAGCAAGAAGGAATATAAACAGCGCCAGCAAAAACAGTGTGCCGCGTAGCAAAACTACTTTAGGATTGAGGAATTTTTTTAGGTTTATAGACATACTGCCACTTAGATTAAGACACTGAGGAATTCATAGAATTTTATATAATATAACCATAGGGGCTATAATAACAGCCTCGACAATTAGTTTGTGTATTTATCATAAAAACATGCTGTAAATTATGCGATTGAGAGACTAATATCCCTTAGTCTTATGAGGATAAATACATTTAAAAAAGTGCAGACGAAAAAAAACGAGCCAAGGGCTCGTTTTTTTGATTCATTCAAAGTAATGTTTTTAAATTATCATCACTTTAAATTATCTTAGCTATTAGATAGCTGTGATACCGTGGGCTTGTGGGCCTTTAGCACCTTGAGTTACTGTGAACTC
>ERZ808040.1911-NODE-1911-length-12866-cov-5.731332_pt1 | contig 12866 bp, 11 predicted proteins | sample MGYA00380191_ERZ808040 | MGnify/ENA primary metagenome ERZ808040 (study PRJEB31490, sample SAMN06133395) | mouse gut metagenome | isolation source: J6 | host: mice | place: China: Chengdu | collected 2015-05 ... | reverse complement strand
GCGATCAGGGCATATTTGAGGCTCTGACTCAAATTGCCGATTGATAAATAAAGTCATCAGACTTATTTTTCAATCTATCCCCCATACCGCCTTTGGGCGGCTCAAATAAAAATGAAAAACGAGTTAGCCTTTTAATCCGGTGGATGCCACGCCTTCCACAAAGTACTTCTGCAGGATCAGGAACACGATCAGCACCGGGATCAGAGACAGAACGGAGCCTGCCATGATTAACCCGTAATCGGAAGAATATTGGCTTATAAACATTTTAAGCCCAAGCTGAATGGTCTTTTTCTCCTGGGTCTTTAAGTAAATCAAAGGCCCCAGATAGTCGTTCCAGGTAGCAACGAAGGTAAAGATGGTCAATGTGGACAGCGCCGGCTTTGACAGGGGCAGCATAATGCTGGCGTAAATCCTGTACTCACTCATGCCGTCGATCCTGGCAGCCTCACAGAGATCGTCAGGGATCCCTTCATAAAACTGCTTCATCATAAACACGCCGAAGGCGGAGAATGCCTGAAGGCAGATGATTGCCGTCAGTTTATCGTTCAACCCCATCCTTCTCATCATAATGAACTGGGGAACCATGTATACCTGCCAGGGCATGGCAATGGTTGCGATATATGCCAGGAACAACCCGTTCTTATGGCGGAAATGCAGTTTCGCAAAGGAATACGCCGCAAAGCTGCTTGTCAAAAGCTGCAGCAGCGTCACTACAATGGTCAGAAATACCGTGTTTTCAACAAACTTCAAAAACGGAATCTTCGTCCAGATATCCGCATAGTTGCTCCATTTGGGGTTTTCCGGAATCCACACAAAGGGATTCATCTGAAACACTTCCCTGTCGCTCTTAATAGACGCGGAAAGCATCCAGAGAAACGGAATAACCATGATGAGAGCAATCAAAATCAAAATTACATATACGATCACTTTGCCTGCAACGGCTTTTTTATGTGCTGATTTCATATATTGCCTCCTATCCCGGTTTTATATCCGGCCGGCCACAACATGCACCGGCTAATAATGTTCTCTGTATTTTGCTTGCTTTTCTTGGCCGGATCCTATTCTACGTTATATCCGTATACTTCAATCTGGCTCAATGCCGGAAAAGGCGAGGGGTCGTCCGCTTTGATCAGCTTGCAGAGTTCGATCCATGTGACCTCTTTCTCAGGGAAAGTAAGCACATGGGCCTTTGTGGATTTCTCCAAAGGGAATTCCTGTGAACTTCCGTCGGAAAAATTCAGCGTCACCTGTGTCCACCAGTTGTCATGGGGAAAATCAGACCGGGTGTAAAGAACCACCTTTTCCGTACGTATCTTCCTGCCGAAATCAACCTTCATGGATGCATCGTCCTGCCGATTGATCCCCCAGGATTCATAGGGCCAATACCCGTGCGAGAGATTTGCCCTGACTCCGTCAATGGCATTCTTGGCTGCAAATATGGATTCTCCTCTGGTCTCCACATTTGCGGTGGCGTGGGGGAAACAGGGGACGTCACAGTGCTGGTCCGCAGGATTCAGGGCGAGATTCCGATATGCCCTGACCTCGTCCTCCCTGGCTGTCTCCGCATAAATATAGTGCTTGCTTCCGGAAAACACCTTGGGTGAATAACTCACACGCTTTTCCCCGAAAGGCACATAATAGGATACATTGTCAGTCACATAGACAAATGCGGAACCAAGCGCATCATCTACCTGCCAGTTTACGTATATGTTTTTATCCGAAGTCTCCAGGACGATCCTGTCCCCCTCCTGATACTCATGCATACACACCAAATCCACAAAATCCTCACCGCTGCTGACACAGATTGTATTTTCATATTTGTCGATAACCTTCAAAGCTAAAACTGCCATTTTTACCCCTGCCTTTCCAAATTATGCCCGTTCTCTCCTTGCCTGGCCCCTGAACTGGATGATCGTTACCACCAAAACCATGAGGAACAGTACCATTGCCACCGCGCTGGAATATCCCAGATCCCAGTCAATAAATGCCTTCTGATAAATATAGTATACCAGTACCGTAGCAGAGGTGGTCAATTCACCGCTTCCTCCCCCGGCCAACATAATTGCAATATCATACACCTTGAAACAGTTGATGGTCAGCATAACAACCACAAAAAACGTAGTGGAAGAAAGCTGGGGCCATGTCACATAGCGGAACTTATTCCATGTGCCTGCGCCGTCCAGGCTGGCCGCCTCATACAGCTCCGCTGAGATGCCCTGCAGGCCTGCCAGATAGATGACCATATAATAACCCATGTACTTCCACACACTGAACAGGATCATGGAAAAGAGCACCAACCCGCCGCTGAACCATTGAGGAAGTTCTTCCTGAGCCATGTGAAAGACATTATACAATATATTATTGATAGGTCCCTTGGAAGGGTGGAACAGCATCTTCCACACAGCCGTAATGGCCACCAGAGACGCAACATATGGGAAAAAGGATAAGGTTCTGAAAATACCTCTCCCTAATACTTTCTGATTTAATACAATGGCAAGCGCAAGGGATGCTACCATGGTAAGAGGAACTGTACCGATACAGTAAATGATAGTATTCTTTAACGCCGCAGTAAAAAAGGTATCGTCCCCCAGCCTTGCAAAGTTACTGAACCCCGCCATCTCAATGGGATTGCTTCCGTCCCACTTTAAAAAAGCAAGTGCGAAGGCAAATATAATAGGAACAAGTGTAAATACGCAGAACCCGATAAAGTTAGGTGCAATAAAGGAATATGCAATCATATCCCGCTTTGTCTCGCGGCTCAGGATCCTGCCGGATTTGATCTTGTCTATCTGACGATTATAGTTGCCAATCTGAGCAATCATTTTTCTTTTTTTCTTATCGTCCGTTTCCGTCCTGACATCCGCAATCAGCTTCGTCAGTCCGCTCTGCAGGCTTTGGATTTTAGCCTCCTTCTGAGCTCCGTCCAACTTTGGCATAGAAACTGCCTCCTTTCCTGATTCATGTATCCTTCTTCCCTTCGGATACATACTTTCAAACTTCCCGTCATACCGACGCAGTCGGCACAAACCAATCCCGCGGAACTATCGTCCCGTATGTAACTTATCTCTTCCCGTATAGTGTATACCAGATTCGTACCTTTCGTACCCTAAAGCATACTGCTTTCGGAAAAGAAAGGGGCCGCTTTTTAGGACGACCCCTTGTGCTGCTTTATATCCGTTACCGCTGTCAATGGGCGGTAACCCGAAGTTTTCCGGACCTGATTAGTTGCCCTGGATCTTCTTAACCTCTTCGTTCATCTTATTGATGCCTTCCTCGATGGACAGCTCACCGGTCATAATGGAACCATGGTAAGAATCCAGCACGGAATTGATCTCGGATACCTTATCACCGTAAGGAACTTCCAGGTACAGGTTGGATACGCTCAACGCTTCCTTGCTCTCAGGATCGGCAGGGAATCCTTCCAGGCCTGCGATCATATCCTTAACTTCATCCGTCATGATTGCGGGGAAGTTACCGGAGGAAGCCATAACTGCCGCACCTTCCTCGCCGCTCACCCACTTTACGAACTCCCATGCTGCATCGGGAGTGTCGGAAGCAGCGGTTACGGACAGACCGGTAATGGTGCCCAGGGTGGAACCTGCTTCAACGCCTTCCGCATGAGGATATTTAACAATACCCCAGTTACCGCACAGGCTGGAATCATACTCGCCGGACTGCAGGTTGGAAATCATGGTTGCGATAAACCAGGAACCCATATTCAGCATGGCTACATCACCGCCGGAGAATGCTGCGGAATAGTGCAGGCCTTCGGTCTTCAGATCGGTATATTTCCTGCAGACACCGTCCTTCTCCTGGTTCAGGACCATATCATAGTAAGGCTGGAATGCGGAATACTCACCGTCCAGAATGGTATGCTCACCGTCCAGTACACCAAACAGCTGAACAGCGGATCTCCATGTATGGTAATGTGTCCCGTACACCTGGGAACCAAATGTGGTATCGGTCATCTGCCTTGCCAGAGCGTCATACTCCTCGAAAGTCATATCGTTGGTAGGGTAAGGCACTCCCTTTGCGTCAAACAGATCCTTGTTGTAGAACACTACCCAGAAATCGTTTCTGAAAGGCAGCTCATACAGCTTGCCGTCCACCAGAACCTGGTCCGTAGCGCCTGCATACTGGCTCAGGTCAACGCCGTCAGCCTTAATATAGTCATCCAACGCCAGAATTGCATTCTTCTGTACCAGAGTGGCATATCCGGGAACGTCCTTAATGGTAACAACGTCAAAATCGGAACCGGAACCGGAAAGCTCCGTTGCCAGAACGGTCATATAATCGGTAGAGCCAAGGTCTACCATCTCAATGGTCACGCCCTCATGGCTTGCCTCATATGCCTCCTTAATATCATTCCAATACTGTGTGGTCTCCTGATCCCAGATCGCCCACTTCAAAGTCACAGGCTCTGCGGAAGCGGCAGGCTGTGAAGATGCCTCGGAATTTCCCGCTGCGCTGGAGCTGGCCTGAGAGCTGGCCGGAGCACTGGAGCTGGCGCTTGATGCATTGCTGTCGCCGTCACTGCCACAGCCAGCCAGCAAAGCAGCCATCATTGCAGCAGTCAGCATAACGCTAAGTACTTTCTTTTTCATATCAAATCCTCCTTGCTTACTATACCTGCCACAGGCAGGTGCTTTTACATCAGCCATGGCCGCCGGACTTTTCATTTCCATGCCCGGAGGAATGTGCCATAACTTACTGTACCACAAGTATAGTGAAAAATTTGTATTATTTACATGGAATAATTTAAAATTACATAAACTATTTATTCACATTTTCTTTACGCATTTATGGAAGCACTTTCAAATAATGCAATATTTTTAGTTTTCATGTACTTTTATTACAATGCACTGTGTTGAAAACAAGGCGTTTATATGCTATCCTATTTCCATGGTGGCCAAATCTGCGCCTTGCAGCATATTACGCATTTTACAGTTGATGGAGGATTGTCCCATGCAAACAATTGTTTTAACAGGTTCTACCGGAGGGTTGGGGTTTGCCCTGGCAAATCAATTTGTCCGTAAGGGAATCGGCAATCTGATCTGCGTTTACCGGGATGAAATGAAATTCCAAAAACTGTTCGGGCATTTTGGATCCAATCTTTATTCTTATAAAACCTTCATGGAAGACGATTACGTGCCGTTGGGCAACACCATCGAAGCTTTGCCTGGGGATGAAATTGTGCTGATTTTAAATGCATTTTCCATTGCCCCGATTAAATTGGCAGGAGAATACTCCTATCAGGAAATTGACGGAATGACCGGCGGAAACATACGGCAGAATGTAGCTTTGATCAACGAGGCCATAAGACGCTGCCGCTGCCGTTCCCTGAAGCTGAGGATCATTAACCTGGACAGCGGAGCCGCTGATTTCCCTTTGAGCGGCTGGGGAAACTATTGTGCGTCTAAGGCATACCTAAACTCCTTTTTGTCGGTAGTTGCTTTGGAAAACCCGGATTTCAAGATCGTTTCCTTTGATCCCGGAGTCATGGATACGGATATGCAGAGACAGATCCGGGAGACAGACAGCAGAGTCTTTGACCGGGTAGAAACATTTATCTCCTACAAAGAAAGCGGCAGATTAATTGATCCCTCCGCCGTAGCGGAACAATTGATAGAAAGGTATGTATCCCATTGGACGGCAACCGGGATACGTGAAAAGTATAAACTGTGAAAATATGTATTTTCTCGGACATCCACGGAAACTACCCGGCTTTCTGCAGGATGCTGGAAGCGGAGGGCGATGCGTCTTATTTCCTTTTTGCAGGGGATATTTTTGGATACTTTTATGGGCAGGAAAAAATCATGGGGCAAATGATCCGCATGAGGAACCTTTTTGCCGTTAAGGGCAACCATGACTACCAATTTCTTTGCTGCGCACAACAGAAGCAAGAGTTGGCCGACCAATACGGAAGCTCATACTATACTACTCTGCCAGGGCCACAGGCAGCCTATCTGGATAGCTTACCGGAATATCTGGAATTCGAGCTTGCCGGAAAACGGTTCGGAATGTTCCATGGCGGCATGGAAGATCCCCTGAACCAGCGCATTTACCCTGACAGCAGCATAAACGCCGATCTGGCCGCAGACAAATACGATTACCTGGTCGTAGGGCACACCCATTACAGGTTCCTGCGCAAAGAAAATGGTATGACAATCATTAACCCGGGCAGCCTGGGGCAGCCCAGGGACGGATTGGGGTTCGGTTACTGTGTGCTGAATCCTTGTGATGATACCTGTGAGTTTAAGAATGTATATGTCAACATAGAAGATCTGCTCAGTGAAGTGAAGAGAAAAGACCCCCACCGGAAAATATGCAACTATCTATGTGAAAAATATGGAGGGAACCCATGAAGACAATACTTATATCTGCCATCGGCGGTGATATCGGGTACGCCGTCATAAAAGCGTTAAGGGAAAGCGGCCGGGAGCTGTATTTTATAGGGTTTGACATAACAAAATACAATGCCTCCTATGACCTGGTAGATGAATTCTACCTTTCTCCCCAATATAAAGAGGAGGAAAAGTGGCTGGATTTTGTGACGGAGCTTCTCTCCAAACACCACGTAGATTATTTCTGGCCCATTACGGAACCGGAAATAACTCTTGTGGATAAAAACAGAAATAAATTCCACCCCACATCCGTTATCATAAACGAACCGAATGTGCTGCATATTGCATTGGATAAATCCCGTACCGCTTCCTTTTTAAAGGCAGGGGGCGTGCATGTGCCGGAAACATGGGACCGGCCGGAATCCGTCCGGGGCAATTATCCCCTAATCGTGAAGGAAGCCTTCGGGTGCGGTTCCCATTCCATACGCCTGGTGAATACCAAAAGTGAATTGGAACAAGCTTTCGGCGATATGGAAAATCCGGTCATACAGGAATATATCGGAGATGCCAGCCAGGAATATACCCTCACCGTATTTTCGGATCAAAAAGTTGTAAATTATATTGCCTTCCGCCGAACCCTGGGGTTCGGCGGGATGAGCCGGTATGTGGAGCTGGCGGATGATAAGGAAATCCGCGGACTGGCACATACCCTGGCAGGCTTATTCTCCCTTAAAGGTTCTGTCAATGTACAGATGCGGAAGCAAAACGGCAAATACTATGTATTTGAAATCAACCCCAGGATTTCCAGCACCATGGGATTTCGGGCCAAGCTTGGTTTTAACGACGCCGCCTGGTGGCTTGACCAAGCAAGCGGGAAACCAGTCGAGCCGTTCATATGCCCAGTCAAAGCGGCCTTCGGCGTAAGGACAGTGGAGGAAAAAATCTTTACGGCAGAAGAAAACCTGTAATCCATTCCTACTTCGTGCCGAATATCCTGTCTCCCGCATCACCCAGTCCGGGGCAGATATACGCGTGCTCATTCAAGCAGCGGTCAATATGCCCGATATAGATCTGGATATCCGGATGATCCTTCCTCAGCCGCTCCACCCCTTCCGGCGCGGCTATAATGCACATGAATTTAATATTCTTGCCGCCGTGCTGTTTGATAAAATGAACGGCTTCGGAGCCTGAACCGCCTGTGGCAAGCATGGGATCCACCACTACAATAGTCCTCTCACCGATAGGTTCCGGCAGCTTACAGTAATATTCATGGGGTTCATGGGTCTCCGGGTCCCTGTAGAGTCCGATGTGCCCTACCTTGGCGCTGGGTACCAGGGCCAAAATGCCGTTCACCATACCAAGGCCTGCCCTTAGGATTGGCACCACGGCCAGCTTCTTCCCCGCGATCTTCGGACTCATACAGGTCTCTATCGGGGTCTGCACCTCCACATCCTCCAGGGGCAAGTCTCTGAGAGCCTCATACCCCATCAGCATGGCAATCTCTTCGATACATTTCCGGAATTCATTGGTTCCGGTGCCCACATCCCTGATCTGTGATATCTTATGCTGAATCAGCGGATGTTCCATGACAAAAATGTTTTCCTGTTTTTCCATCGTAATCTCCATTTCTGCGCTGCCATCTGCCTAAGCGACTTTGTGCAAACAGCGCACAGACACAAATCGCCAAGTAAAAAATTGGTATTGATTCCTCCCGTCAGCATTTCCATTGAAAGTGTTTCAGGTCCACACATAAATTGTCTTTCAGGGAAACACCTTCCTGCCTCAGCAGGTCTCCCTGCTCTGCCCAGCCGGGAACCAGACGGCCCCCATGGTTTACTACCCTGTGACAGGGATATCTGCCGTAAAACTCCGCCATACTGAGCACCTTACCCACAAGCCGCGCATTCCGGTCCCTTCCGATCAGTCTCGCAATCTGCCCATAGGTAGCAACACAGCCATAAGGAATCTCTTCCACCACGGATAGTATCTCATAAATGAGAGATTCCGTCAAAATTTGTCCCATATGTTTACTATCCTCTCCTCTTCCGGTCAGCCTTCGCTCACTACTTGGAAAATGTAGAACTTTAAATAATAACTTTGGTCCGCTGCCCAGAGGATAGGATGGTCGCAGGCCTGGGTGCGGAATTCCACCTGGCGCAGGCGTCTGTGGGCGCCGGATGCCGCCTCACGGATAGTCTTCGCAAAAAGTTCCGGCTCCATAAAGTGGGAACAGGAACAGGTCACCAGAAAACCTCCCTCTCGCACCAGCTTCAAACCCCGCAGATTGATCTCACGATAACCTTTTACCGCGTTTTTCACAGAATTCCTGGACTTGGTGAATGCAGGCGGATCCAGGATCACCACGTCAAACTTCTCCCCCGATGCTTCCAATTCAGGCAATAATTCAAACACATCGGCACATCGGAAACTGACTTTGTCCTCCAAATGGTTCAGCCTTGCATTTTCCTCCGCCTGTTCCACTGCCAGCCGGGACGCGTCCACCCCCAGCACACTGGAGGCCCCGGCAATCCCTGCGTTTAAGGCAAAAGACCCTGTGTGGGTAAAGCAGTCCAACACTTTTTTATCCTTACAGAACCTGTGAATGGATGCCCGGTTATTCTTCTGATCCAGGAAAAAGCCTGTCTTCTGCCCGTCCTCCACATCCACAATATACTTTACACCGTTTTCCGTAATCTCCACCCTGGTGTCAAAGGGTTCCCCGATAAAACCTTTGCTGCGCTCCATCCCTTCCTGTAGCCGCACCTTCGCGTCACTTCTCTCATAAACGCCGCGGACCGTAATGCCATCCTCCGCCAAAACCTTTTTTAACGACTCCACAATGGTCAGCTTCCATCTGTCAATTCCCAATGCCAGAGATTCCACCACCAGCACATCCGAGAACTTGTCCACCACGATTCCCGGAAGGAAATCCGCCTCCCCGAAAATCACCCGGCAACAGGAAGTATCTATGGTCTGCTTCCTGTACTCCCATGCGTTCCTTACCCTCCGCTCCATAAAAGCATCGTCAATGGCCACATCTTTTCTGCGGGAGAGAAGGCGGACTGTAATCGTTGACTTTGTGTTGATATATCCGCATCCCATACAATAGCCGTCGAAGTCATGGATTTCCACCACATCCCCATCCTCAAAGCTACCCTTAATGGATTCTATTTCATTGTCATACACCCACATGCCCCCTGCTTTCAGGGTACGGCCCTGTCCCTTTTTTAATGTTACAACCGTCTGATACATAACACCTCTCCTTGTCCCCTTATTTCCGGTACACCGGTAAAATATTACATAATGCCATATGCCCGTTTATATTTCTCCATAAAATCTTTCATGCCGGAAACGTTGAATATCCTGTTCTTTAATCTCAGGAACACCGTCACTTTCCCGTTTTTCTGGGGAATTACCTGAAATTCAGGGTAGCCGGATTCCTCGTAAAGAAATGCTTCCCCACAATAGTTCATGCCGTTTTCATAAAAAATAATATACTCTCTGCTGCCAGCCAAAGGCAGCAGGCCGAACGCCACGGCTGCCAAATACGCGAGGATCACCGACCCGGCCAGATATCCCTGGGAAGACTTGTAATAACAAAACAGGGATGCCGGCACAAGGCCCATTCCCATGAGTATGGCCACCTGTTTGATAATTACCTTCCGGTCCGTAAATACCTGTTCCAGAATATTGCCCAGGCGGGATTCCTGTTCCGGGTTCAGGTTTCTTTTGTTTTTTCCCAAAAAAACCGCAAGCTCCTCCCGTTTTCTGACAAGCAGCAATACCAACCCTGCTGCCAGCGTAACGACACTGCCCACAAAAAGGTTCCTTAATTCCGTCAAGCTGTCATCCTGGTCAATTATATAAACCTCGCCCATACCCTCGATCTGCCCTTCCGTATAACCCAGGGCCGCCAGATATTCCCGCAGCATACGAAGAAGGCTCTCGGAACGGTTCTTTACCACATAGCCGTTGATCCACGCATTGGACTGGGGTTCCGGGCCGTCGCTCAAATATTGAAAAGTTTCCTGGGTAAGTTTTTCCATAACATTGTTGTAGCGCAACGGTACTTCCAGGATCATAACGCCTCCGTTACCCGGAACCACGTAATAATAACCGTTTTTCGTCTCCCCGGTCTTTCTGCCGTATTCCGCATGAATCACGGAGGACTCCGCGAAGCATCCGTAGGTATAGAGCACCCTCCCCTGGATATGATCCCCGGGTTGAACGGATTCGTTTAAAAGGCGCTCAAAATCCACCGCCGGTTTTATTGCTATGGTAAACTTGTCAATGGAAATCAGCATTCCCAATAGACCTGCCGCAATCAGGACAGGCCCCAATACCTTCAAGATATCCTGCAGCTTCTCTTTTCCCGATTCTTTCTCTTTCGATCTGTACATCGGCCTTTGTTGTTTCATTGCCCGCTCCTCCTGTGCCTCCTAATTGCAGAAGTCTTTCTGCATGACGTTGATATTGTGGCAGCCAAAACCGTTCACCTTGGGAAATCTCCCTTCCCGGCACATATTTCCCACAACTTTGTACATTCTTAGAGGAGGGTACGTTTATCCAGTCCCGGCTCCACAAAGTACTTATCATCCATGAGCAGGCCGACATCAGTGCCACCGTAAAAAAGACGGCTGCCCTCCTCTCCCATCTTCCGGCCTTAGAGGCTTTTACGGATTCTGAAACCCTTCCGATGCCGGAATTCTCTTTTGCATGATAGCGCAGATTACAATTCATCCTTTCTTCCTCACCTATACAGGCAAAAGTCCTGTGCCTCCCGCATAAAACCTCCCTTTTCGAAAGCCTCCGCCGCCTCCACGGGATACTCTTTCACCACAATACGTTTTCTGCCCGAAAAGACTTTGCCTCGTTTATATTCTTCCGCAAAACATGCCAAAATTTCTTCCAACCCTTCTCCCTCAAAGACACGGAGAGCTTTCCCCTGCCTCTCGAATAACGCCACCGGAAGTCCGCCCCGAAAAGCAACTGCCGTTCCCGGAACATTCATAAAAGCTCTTCCTTCCCCGTGAGGAAACAGCTTACCCCATGGCTGCATGGGGTCGGCGGCATTGAGCCAGAAGATCCCGCCTGAGGGACGAAAGACGGAATGGACCGCTTTTTTGTCTGCAAGCTCTGAACCCGGCAATGCAGGCGTGGGCGGCCCGGAAAGGTCAGCGCCGTCGGCGCCGGCCTGGAAACTGCCGGAAGAACAAGGAGGATGCATGAGGGTATATGTCACACTCTCAAAATCTTTTCCGCGGATAAACTGCGCTCCCGACAGTCCCCGCACAAAATAACCTCTTCTCACCTGCCCCGTATATTCCTGTACCCGCAGAAGATTCAGGGCCTCCTGCCAGGGCAGGCAACAGGCTGCCGCCGTTTCCCTGCACAGGATCAGATAACGGTCAAAACACCTGTCTATCTGCTCCTGCACTGACAGGGCCCGGGTGGGGCGCACCAGGTCAAAGCGTCCTGCCTGCAGCGCTTTCACCCGGGTGTTTACCCTCTGTCTTGCCGACGCTTTCCGCATTTTTTCCCGGTCCAGCCACTGCCGGGCCGGCACAAAACTGTCTGCACACACCACTCCCTTTTCCAGCAAAGCCTGCAGCACGTCATAAATAGAGTCTCCCTCCGGCAATACCCCCTTCAATGCCTGCATGAAGCTGGCGCCACGCCTGGAAAGTGCCTCCACAACAAGCCTCTCCGGTTCCGCCAGCATCTCCCGGAGTATCTCCGGCTCCCTGTCCCAATCAATATCCTGCATGGGGTCAAAACGAATCTTCCCGCCTTCTTCCAGATGCCAGAAATACTCTCCTGCAGCGAGAAGGGAATCCAGCAGATTTGCCCTGTAACCCCTAACTCTTGCAGGCAGGATCCATTCCTCCCAGGCAGCCGCCGGAAGAGGAACGCCGGTAAGGGAGTCCACTGCCGCTTTGAGGCTTTCCTCCGGAGATGCCGGACGCTGTATGCGGGAAAGCAGCAACGCCGCGTAACTCTCCGGCGGGCAGGTGGAGATCTCCTCCCTGCGGTTTTTCAGGGTCTGGATTCTGGCCCGGTTATATAACCGGGCATGATAATAGACTACCTCCGGCTCTTCCTGCCCCACGGCCTCGCCTCTCTCACAGAGCTTCTCCAAAATCCCCCGGGCCGTTTCCTCCGTCCAGCCGTACCGCAGCGCCACCTGGAGCGCTCCTGCGCCTCCGCGGTAACGCAGCATCCTGCGAACCACACCGGCGGCCTCCTCGCTCTCCGGCTGACCCAATGCCTGCAGGTATTCCTCCTGCTGCTCCGCAGCTATCCACAATCCCTGCTCCAGATAAGCGGCTCTGCCTTCCTCCGCCAGCTTTTCCAGCCATTCTACAGGAATTTTCAGTTCTCCCGCGGCAAGATCCCCCTCTGCCATCAGGAAAGAATGCAGCTGCCTTTCGTCTTCCGGAATCTTTGTCCTCTCCTGGACATGAGAAAGCTCTGCCGCACCTGGGCGCACCAGTTCTTTTTCCTGCTTTAATGCCTCCTCAA
>ERZ808040.1910-NODE-1910-length-12871-cov-6.977489_pt1 | contig 12871 bp, 11 predicted proteins | sample MGYA00380191_ERZ808040 | MGnify/ENA primary metagenome ERZ808040 (study PRJEB31490, sample SAMN06133395) | mouse gut metagenome | isolation source: J6 | host: mice | place: China: Chengdu | collected 2015-05 ... | reverse complement strand
ATCAACAAGGACCCCGACGCCCCCATCTTCGACGTGGCCGACTACGGCGTGGTGGGCAACCTCTTCGAGGTGCTCCCCGTCCTGGTGGACGAGATCAAGAAGGCCCGCGGCTGACACACAAGAGGCAAACAGGAGAACATCTTATCAAAAGCCGGCACTCCGCAGGGGAGTGCCGGCTTCCGTTTGTCAAAATGCAGAAAGCTGCCGCAAACGCGGCAGCTTTCTTTGTTCTTATTTCTCGGCGGGGGCGACCTCACGGCCATTATAGGTCATGCAGTTCTTGCAGACGCGGTGAGGCAGGGTGACGGTACCGCACTTGGGGCAGGTGTTGATACCGGGAGTTTCCAGCTTCCACACGGAGCTGCGGCGCTTGTTCCTGCGCTGCTTGGATACTTTACTCTTCGGGACGGCCATTTTGACACCTCCTTAATTGGTCAATGTCCGCTGGGACATACAGCCTACTGATCTGCCTTCTCCGGCTCCAGAAGCTGGGCCAGCTTGGCCCACCGGGGATCAATCTCCTTTTTGCAGCGGCACGGCTCCACATTCAGGTCCGCGCCACAGCCGGGACAAAGTCCCTTGCAATCCTCAGAGCAGAGATTTTTTGTGTCCATTTCAAGGAGGAATACCTCCCGCATCAGTTCGTCCAGCTCCAGCTCGCCGTCCTTGTTCAGCACAACGATGTCGTCGCTCTCTTCGTTGGCCAACTCAAAGGCCAGCAAAGTCTCATACTCCACCGTTTTCTCCCGCTGAAAGGGTCTGGCACACCGGTCACAGGACAGGGACAGAACCGTCTCCAGCCGGACTTTCAGCTCAAGGGCTCCCGCCCGGTTGCGCACCTGTCCCTCCACACGGACAGGCTGGACAAAGGGCTGCGCCCCGTTCCACTCCACGCCGGACAAATCCGCCTGAAGCGCAAAGGGAAGCACCCCGCCGGACTGCTGGGCCAGGGGTTTCAAATCCAGTTTCATGGCACACCTCGCATAATGGCACGACTGGTATTATACTAGACCTGGCCGGAAATGTCAAATATTTTCCGCAATATTTTGTGTTTTTTTCGGAAAAGCAGCGCGAAGAAGCGGTCGGGCCAAAGCGGGGCGCGTCCGCCGGGGTCAGCCCTTCAGGAACTCCTCCAGCCGGTCCATGCCCTTCTTGATGTTGTCCATGCTGGTGGCGTAGGACCAGCGGACAAAATTGGGGGCGCCAAAGCCGCTGCAGGGCACCGTGGCCACCAGGCCGTGCTTCAGCAGGGCGGCGGAAAAGTCGTCTCCGGACTGGATCAGCTCCCCGTGGATGGTGCGGCCCAGCTGCTTCTCCACGTTCATCATGATATAGAACGCGCCCTCGGGCTTGATGCAGCTGACGCCGTCAATGGCGTTCACCCTGTCCACAATATAGTTCCGGCGCTCCTCAAAGGCCCGCCGCATGGTCTCCACACAGTCCTGGGGGCCGTTCAGGGCGGCCACGGAGGCGGCCTGGGAGACGGAGCTGGGGGAGCCGGTGGAATGGCTGAGATAGTTGGCCATCACCTTGGCGATTTTCTCGCTAGACAGCAGATACCCGATGCGCCAGCCGGTCATGGCATAGGACTTGGATACGCCGTTGATGAGAATGGTGCGCTCCTTCACATCCCCGCCCAAAGAGGCGAAGGACACGGATTTCACGCCGTCATACAGCAGGCCGTAGTAGATCTCATCGGAAATCACATAGATGTCCCTCTCCACGCACACCTTAGCGATGGCCGCCAGCTCGTCCTTGGAGTAGACCATACCGGTGGGGTTGCTGGGGTTGTTGAGGATGAGGGCCTTGGTTTTGGGCGTGATGGCCGCCGCCAGCTGCTCCGCCGTCATTTTGAATCCGGCCGACTCCTCCGCCGTCACCACAACGGGCGCGCCTCCCGCCATTTTGATGAGCTCCAGATAGCTCACCCAGAAGGGCGCGGGCAGAATGACCTCGTCGCCGGGGTTCACCAGAGCCCGCAGCGCGATATATACGCAGTGCTTGGCTCCGCTGGTCACCACCACCTGAGAGGGCTGGTAATCCAGGCCGCAGTCCTCCTTCATCCGGCGGCACACGGCCTGCTTCAGGGCGACCGTGCCGGAGGCGGGGGTGTAACGGGTCACGTTGTCGGCAATGGCCTGCTCCGCCGCCGCCTTGATATGATCGGGAGTATTGAAATCCGGCTCGCCGGCGCCGAAGCCGACCACGTCCACACCGTCCGCCTTCATCTGCTTGGCCAGGGCGTCAATCGCCATTGTGCTGGACGCCTGCACCGCGGACGCGATTTGAGCAAGTTCTTTCAAGGTGATCCCTCCAATTGTTATTTCCTGCACATTATATTCTCCGGCTTGCAGGATTGCAAGCACATTTTGGGGGATTTTCGAAGTTTTTGCAATTCCAACAAAACCATGTTGCATTTTCGGCAAAAAACCGCCCCCTCTGCCGAATGGGGGCGGCTCTTTGCCGGTCCGGACTGGCTGTCACATGCCCAGTTTGAACAGGTTCTGGTCGGTACTGAAATTGGCTGTGGAGTAGAGCACCAGCACCTGGTCGATTTCATGGTCCGCGGCATATTTTTTGAGGGAGACGTTGTTGTACCGCAGGTCGAACAGGTGGACCTCCTGAAACTCCTCCGCCAGGAAGGGGGCCAGGGAGTCGGAATAGGAATCCCGGATCACCAGCAGCTTCCCGCCCTGGGCGTCGGGGTTCCGAATGACGCACAGGGGCTGGTTGCCCCCCAGAAAGAAAGCGTACTTGTCCTTGACCTCCAGCTTTTCCGGGTGGTACAGGGAGCTCTCAATGGGTTCGCCCTCGGGGTAGCCGGTGACGGTGACGCCGCCCTTTGTCCCCCCCTCGGGGATGATGGAATAAATGCTGTCCGGGCGTACCCAGCCCGCCCCGGAGGCGGAGTAGGTGGTCCCGTAAAAACAGTCGGAACGCAGGGTCAACGGGTAGTCGTATATCCCGCCGCCGTCGCCCATGCCCCACATCAGCGCCAGATAGCCCTGGTAAGCCCCCATGGCAGTCCAGTGGTGGTCCGTGCGGTAGAAGGCGTCGTCCTCCCTTTCCAGCGCGTCCCGCAGGTCGATATACGTCACATTGTCCCCGCACAGCTCCCGGGCCTTCTCAATGGTGGAGCCGTCGTCCACATTGGGAGCGTTGTCCGGCAGCCGGTCCGCCCAAACCAGGCTCTTGTCCGGCACCAGGGAGAAGTACACCGGCACGTCCAGGTTCTCCCCCAGCTTGTTCACAAAGCCCACCTTTTTCTCCAGCTCTTCCCTGCCGGGGGCCTTGAACTGGGCAAACAGGGTCTGGCCGTCCGTGCCAAAGTACACCTTGTTGTTCTCCTGCTTGCCCAGCGCCCGCTCGGAGTAAGCTTTCAGCTTCACCCACTGGTCCCGCAGGGGGAACTGGTCGGTGACATAGTCCTCAAAGCCCTCCATGAACTTACCGGAGCGGACCGTGTCCCAGGTGGGGGCTTTGAACTGGGCCAGGTAGCGGTTTTCCTGGTCGGAGAAGTCCCGGCTGGGGGAGAGAATCAGGGCCGCGCCAAACCCGAAGATAAACAGACAGAACAGCGCGGTGATGAAAATGGAATATTTTTTACTCATAAATATATCCCCCTATCGGAGCGCACATCGTTTTCGTTGCCGGGCGCAAAACGCAGGATGATAAACAACGGCTGTAACGGCTTCAAGTTCTTTTTGATTCTTTTTCTTTCAAGAAAAAGAATGCCTACTAAAACCTGAAGTACAGGAACGGGTTATAAGTGCCGTCCACCAGATAGGCGGTGGTGAACACCAGCCCCGCCGTCATCAGCACCGGGAAGGCAATCTGACGGGCCCGCTCCGGCAGCCTGTGCCACAGGGTTTTGCCCAGCGGGGTGGCGGCGATGACGGCGATGATCAGAATGGGCAGGTAGTTGCGCAGATGATAGAGGAAGCCGGTGTCCAGCGCCCCGGCCCCGAAGCCGAACATGGCGGCCAGATAGGGCCCCATGGCGGAGAAGTCCTCCACGGCAAAGATGGCCCAGCCCACCACGGCCACCAGCACGCCGTATATGTGGCACGCCCAGGCCGGGGCCTGGTCCAGAATTCTGCCCAGCCACAGCTTTTCCAGCGTGATCCACACAAACCAGTACAGGCCCCAGAGCAGGAAGTTCCAGCTGGCCCCGTGCCAGATGCCGGTGGCGGCCCACACCACCAGCAGGTTGAACACCATCCTCCTCTTCCCCACCCGGCTGCCGCCCAGGGGAAAATACAGGTACTCCCGGAACCAGCTGCCCAGGGAGATGTGCCACCGCCGCCAGAACTCGCTGGCCGACTTGGAGATATAGGGATAGTTGAAATTTTCCAGGAATTCAAAGCCCAGCATCCGGCCCAGGCCGATGGCCATATCCGAATAGCCGGAGAAGTCGAAGTAGAGCTGGAGGGAAAAGGCCACGATCCCCAGCCATGCCCCCAGGGTGGTGAGCCGGGCGGACGGCGTGGCCAGATACACGTCCCACAGGGGCCCCAGGGCGTTGGCCAGCAGCACCTTCTTGCAGGCGCCGACGGTAAACCGCTGGACGCCGGAGGCAAACTTTATGACGGTGTGGTCCCGCCGCTCCAGCTGGCTGTCCAGATCCTTGTATTTGATAATGGGTCCGGCGATGAGCTGGGGGAACAGGGTGACAAAGGTGCCGAAGGTGACGATATTCTTCTGACACCTGGCGTCTCCCCGGTACACGTCGATGGTGTAGCTCATGGTCTGGAAGGTGTAAAAGGAGATGCCGATGGGCAGGGTGCTGGAGGCAGTCTCAAACAGGGGATTCAGGCCGGCGTTCGCCAGAGCCGCGTTGATGGCGGAGCGGATCTCCGAGCGGGTCACAAGATCCAGCCCCAGGGTATTGAGACTGCCCACGATGAAATCCCAGTATTTGAAGAACCCCAGCAGGGCCAGGTTGAACACCACGGAGGACGCCACCGCCATCCGCGCCCCCCGGTCATCGCCCTTGGCCTTGCACCGGGTGACGATCCGGCCGTGGCTGTAGTCAATGGCGATGGAGAGGAACATGATGACCACATACACCGGCTCTCCCCAGCCATAAAACACCAGATTGACCGCCAGCAGCACCAGATTGCGCCATCTCAGCGGGGAAACGTAATAGAGCAGCAGCACAATTGGAAAGTAGAGGAACAAAAAGAAGGGGCTGGAGAAAATCACGGCCTTCACCTCACCGGGCAGATTTTGCGGGAAGGGAGCGGTTTCCCGCTCCCCTCCCGGTTATGGATCACTCAAACAGCGCGTTGAACAGGTTCACGATGTCGTCACAGTTCTCGTGGACCACCATCATGACGTAATTCCCGTTGGAGACGATGCGGGAGTTGTTTTTCCACATCTCGATGGGGCCGGGATACCAGGCGCCGCCGATGTTGTCATCATCGCCCGCCATATAGTCAACGCGGGCCTGGAAGATGGCTTTTACCGACTCCACATCCCCGCCGTCAGCCACTTCCACCAGACCGAACTCGCCGTTGTTCATGGACATCTGGACCACATAGACCAGGCACTGTCTGGCGTCGATGGCGCTCAGCCCCGGATAGAAACCGTCCAGCAGCTCGGCGCCGGCCAGCTCCAGGAACCCGAACTCGTACTGGCTGGTCACATCCGCGTAAAAGTCCGCCAGATCCACCCCTTCAGCGGGGGCGGGCGTGGGCTCCGGCGTGGGCGTGGGAGCAGGAGTGGGTTTTGGAGTGGGCTTGGGCGTGGGGGCCGGGGTGGGCTTGGGGGTGGGCGTAGGCGCGGGCGTGGCCGACGGAGCCTGGGTGGGCTCGGCGGACGGCTCCGCGCTGGGTTCCGCGGAGGGCTCGGAGGACGGCTCCTCGGAGGGCTCCACGCTGGGTTCCGGCGTGGGGGCGGCGGTGGGCTCCACAGACTCCACAGGCTCGGAGGGAATCAGAGTGGTCTGTGCGCCGGGGCTGCCGCAGGCGGACAGCAGGGACAGCGCCAGGGCGGCGCACAGGGTCAGGGCGGTCAGGCGTTTCATATGTCTCGATACTCCTTTTTCAATATGTGTTCACGGCGCATCCCCTCTGCGGCGCGGACGCCGCAGAGGGGCCGCTTTTTTATGCAAACAGGGCGTTGAACTCGCTGACGATGGCGTCCGCGTCGTCGTGGCAGACCAGCATCACGTAATTGCCGTTTTCCGCCAGCTTGGCGCTCCGCAGCCACATCTCCACCTCTTCAGGGTAGTTGCCCACGCCCTCGGTGCTCTTGGAGTCGATGCGGGCCTGGAAGATCTCCTTTACCTTGGCGGCGTCCTCGGCGCTCTTGGCCTGGACCAGGGCCAGCTCGCCGCCGCTGAAGGAGATCATGGGCAGATAGACCTCGACCTGCTCCAGATCCATGTCCTTCAGGCCGGGGTAGCTGTTCTCCAGCATAATGGCGCCCACCTCTGCGTCGGAGGGGTCGGCCTTCTCCAGCGAGGCAAACTCATGGTTTTCCTGCACGGTCTGCGCAAAGGCGGACAGGTCCGCGTTCTTGTCGGGGGCGGCGGAGGGGCTGCCCCCCTCGCTGTCCTTGGACCCGCAGGCGGACAGCATGGACAGGCACAGAACTGCGGCGGTACAAAGTGCAATTAACTTCTTTTTCATGGCAAATTCTCCTTTTTTTCATCATGACAGGGCCGGCGCGGCAGATTTGTCCCCCGGGCCGGCCGCTCCCTGCGGAAACGGTCCGCCCAGGCCGGGAGGGATTCGGAACTCCGTCCTCCCCATACAGTTTGCCCGGATGGACGGGATATCACACAGCTTTGCCGCGCCTCCCGCAGCCGGACGGCGTGCGCCCGCTCCCATCCGCCCCGGGACCGCTTCGATTCCGGGACATTCTAGCACACGCGGCGGCGGTTGGCAACCCTCTTTCCCTCGGGGTCAGGCCAGCCTCCGTCCGTGTGATAATACCCTCCGGCTTACGGAAAGGTTGCAGCCGAATGGTGTTTTTTTGACGTTTTCAGGTATCTGACCGTGGGAAAGCTTGGCAGCCGCGGGAAAAAAGCGGCCTCTTCGGCAAAGTGACGGCAAAAAAGGGTAAAATCTTGACAGCTTCGCCACATTTTCTCTTGCTATTTTTTTGTCAAGCGTCTATAATGTGCATGATTGAGGGAGTGTTTTGGGGTAGTATGGTCAATATCGTTTTAGTTGAACCAGAAATTCCGCAGAATTGCGGCAACATTGCCCGCACCTGCGCCGCCACCCGCTGCCGCCTCCATCTGGTGGAACCGCTTGGTTTTGACATCAGCGAGAAGGCCGTGAAACGGGCGGGGCTGGACTATTGGCCCATGGTGGATCTCACCGTCTATCCCAGCCTCGAGCACCTCTTTCAGCGCAACCACCCCGCCGATCTGTGGCTGGCCACGACCAAAGCCCCCCGGGACTACTCTCAAGCTCAGTTTCGGGACGGATGCTGGCTGTTTTTCGGCAAGGAGACCGCCGGTCTGCCGGAGGCTTTCCGCATGGCCTACCCGGACCGATGCCTCCGCATCCCCATGCGCACCGACGCCCGAAGCCTGAACCTGTCCAACTCGGTGGCTGTTCTGGCCTACGAAGCTCTGCGCCAGCAGGGGTTTCCCGGGCTGAGCGGGGCTGGGGAAATGGCGTCCATCCCCGCAAATTCCGACGATCATTGAGAGCTATCACTTCAAGTTGTAATTAATGAAAGGAGTCAGATCACCATGAACTACAACAAGAAGACGGTCAAGGACATCGACGTGAAGGGCAAAAAGGTTCTGCTTCGCTGCGACTTCAACGTCCCCATGGCCAAAGACGGAAGCGGCGTCATCACCGATGACAAGCGCATCCGCGCCGCCCTGCCCACCATCCAGTACCTGCTGGACCAGGGCGCGGCGGTCATCGCCTGCTCCCACATGGGCAAGCCGGTGGCCACCTTTGAGTCCTACAAGAAGAAGCAGCTGGAGAAGGGCAAGGACGAGGCGTCCATCACCGAGGAGAAGTGGAAGAAGTCCCTGGCCGAGCTGCGCATGGAGCCGGTGGCCGCCCGCCTGGGTGAGCTGCTGAACCAAAAGGTCATTCTGGCCGACGACGTGGTGGGTCCCGACGCCCAGGCCAAGGCCGCGGCCCTGAAGAGCGGCGAGATCATGCTGCTCCAGAACACCCGCTTTGAGAAGGGTGAGACCAAGAACGACCCCGAGCTGGCCAAGAAGATGGCCGCCCTGGCCGGGTCCGACGGCGTGTACGTGTCCGACGCCTTCGGCGCCGTCCACCGCGCCCACGCCTCCACCGCCGGCGTGGCCGACTACCTGCCCGCCGTGTCCGGCTTCCTGATCCAGAAGGAGCTGGACTTCATCGGCGGCGCCCTGGCCAACCCCAAGCGCCCCCTGGTGGCCATCCTGGGCGGCTCCAAGGTGAGCTCCAAGATCGGCGTCATCAACAACCTGCTGGAAATCGCCGACACCATCATCATCGGCGGCGGCATGGCCTACACCTTCTCCGCCGCCCAGGGCGGCAAGGTGGGCGACTCCCTGCTGGAGGAGGACTGGAAGGACTACGCCAACGACATGGTGAAGAAGGCGGCGGACAAGGGCGTGAAGCTGCTCCTCCCCGTGGACACCGTCATTGCCGACAAGTTTGCCCCCGACGCCGACAGCAAGGTGGTCCAGTCCGGCGAGATCCCCGACGGCTGGCAGGGCCTGGACATCGGCCCCGACACCGTGAAGCTGTACTGCGGCGCCGTGGCCGACGCGGGCACCGTGATCTGGAACGGCCCCATGGGCGTGTTCGAGTTCGAGAAGTTTGCCGCGGGCACCAAGGCCGTGGCCGAGGCCCTGTCCAAGACCTCCGCCATCACCATCATCGGCGGCGGCGACAGCGCGGCGGCGGTGCAGCAGCTGGGCTACGCCGACAAGATGACCCACATCTCCACCGGCGGCGGCGCCTCCCTGGAGTTCATGGAGGGCAAGGAGCTGCCCGGCGTGGCCTGCCTGCTGGACAAGTAAGCGGACTACGCGGGGCCCCCGCAAAGCCGTCCTTCAGGCTTTGTGGGGAGAGGAGGGGCAAGGGAGCAAACGCAGCTTTCGCCAAAGGCGGAAACGCAGTGCGCGGACTTTGCCCCAACGGCATGGAGGGCAAGGAGCTGCCCGGCGTGGCCTGCCTGCTGGACAAGTAAGCGGATCATCACTCGGGGCCCCCGCAAAAACGGCCCTCATCCAGCGCCGGTATGCCGGGTCTCTGAGCCGCCCCCTGAACCGGCGCACAAATGCACAAACAAACCTCTTTCAAATAAAAGAAGGGAGTTCAACAAATGAACCTCAAGTACCGCAAGACCATCATTGCCGGCAACTGGAAGATGAACAAAACCCTCACCGAGGCCAAAGCCTTCGCCGAGGCTCTGAAGCCCCAGCTGGGCCGCCACAAGTGGTGCGAGGTCGTTCTGTGCGTCCCCGGCGTCAACATCCCCGGCGCGGTGCGCCTGTTCAAGGACACCCGGGTGGCCATCGGCGGCGAGACCTGTCACTACGAGGCCAGCGGCGCCTATACCGGCGAGGTGACGGTGGAAATGCTCAAGGACGTGGGCGCAAAGTACGTCATCATCGGCCACTCCGAGCGCCGGCAGTACTACAATGAGACCGACTTCACCGTCAACAAGAAGGTCCACGCCGCCCTGGAGGCCGGCCTGCGGCCCATCGTCTGCGTGGGCGAGAGCCTGGACCAGCGGGAGCTGGGCGTCACCGAGGAGCTGATCTCTTATCAGGTGAAGGTGGCCCTGGCCGGGCTCAACGAGAGCCAGGTGCGCCGCGTCGTCATCGCCTATGAGCCCATCTGGGCCATCGGCACCGGCAAAACCGCCACCGCCGAGCAGGCCGGCGCCGTGTGCACCCACATCCGCGCCATCATCCGCAAGCAGTATGGCGCCCGGGTGGCCCGCGCCGTCACCATCCAGTACGGCGGCTCCATGAACGCCAAGAACGCGGCGGAGCTCCTGGCCCAGCCCGACATCGACGGCGGCCTCATCGGCGGCGCTTCTCTGAAGCCCGACGACTTCATGGCAATTATTAACGCCGCAAACCAGGAATAAAAAACGTGAGGACAGCCGCGCAGGGGAGCTTAGAGCGGAGTGAAGGCAAAAGCCCAGGGCCCGCACAGTAGGGCTGGGTTTTGCCTGAACCGCAGTGAAAGCGACCCGGCCGCGCGGCCAGTCCAAGCGTGACAGCGCCGCCGCAAGGCCTGGAGAACCGCTTTGCGGGGGCCGCCTGGAGCGGCATGACAAGAGGTAATTGAATGAAAACACCCACCACCTTAATTATCATGGACGGCTTCGGCCTGTCCCCCTCCTCCGCGGCGGGCGACAACGCCATCAAAGCCGCCAACACCCCCAATCTGGACCGCCTGTTCGCCGAAAATCCCTGCTGCAAGCTGTCCGCCTCCGGGCTGGACGTGGGTCTGCCCGACGGTCAGATGGGCAACAGCGAGGTGGGCCACACCAACATCGGCGCGGGCCGGGTGGTGTTCCAGGACCTGCCCAAGATCACCAAGGCCATCCAGGACGGAGCCTTTTTTGAAAACCCCGCCTACCGGAACGCCATGACGGCCGCCCGGGATGCGGGCAAAGCCGTCCATATCTACGGTCTGATGTCCAACGGCGGCGTCCACAGCCACATCACCCACATTCAGGCGGCGGTGGAGATGGCCCACCGGCTGGGCTGCCCCAAAATCTTTGTCCACTGCTTCATGGACGGCCGCGACGTGCCCCCCACCTCCGGAAAGGGCTTCGTGGCCGAGATGAAGGAGACCTGTGACAAGTACGGCGCCCAGATCGCCACCATATCCGGGCGCTACTACGCCATGGACCGGGATACCAACTGGGACCGGGTGGAGCGGGCCTACAAGGCCATGGTTTACGGCGAGAGCGAGCGCCGCTTCATCGGCGACCCGGTAGGGGCCATGCAGGCCAGCTACGACGCCGGCGTCACCGACGAGTTTGTGGTGCCCGTCATCACGGCGGAGCACGCCGAGATCGGCGAGGGCGACTCCATCATCTTCATGAATTTCCGCCCCGACCGTGCCCGGGAGATCACCCGCACCTTTGTGGACCCCGACTTCAAGGGATTCGAGCGCCGCAGGGGCTTCTTCCATGTGAACTATGTCTGCACCACCTCCTACGACGCCTCCATGCCCAACGTGGTCATCGCCTTCCCGAAGGAGAGCCTGGACAACATTTTCGGCGAGTATATCGCCCAGCTGGGCATGACCCAGCTGCGCATTGCCGAGACGGAGAAATACGCCCATGTCACCTTCTTCTTCAACGGCGGCGTGGAGACCGTGTTCCCCGGTGAGGACCGGTGCCTCATCCCCTCCCCCAAGGTGGCCACCTATGACCTCCAGCCCCACATGAGCCAGCCCGAGGTCACCGCCGAGGCCGTCAAGCGCATTGAGAGCGGCAAATACGACGTGGTGATTCTCAACTTCGCCAACTGCGACATGGTGGGCCACACCGGCGTGTTCGACGCCGCCGTAAAGGCCGCCGAGGCGGTGGACAGCGGCGTGGGCCAGGTGGTGGAGGCCACCGCCAAAATGGGCGGCGTGTCCATCATCACCGCCGACCACGGCAACGCCGAGCACATGGTGGACGAGGACGGCTCCCCCTTCACCGCCCACACCACCAATCTGGTCCCCTGCTGCGTCGTGGGCGCGGATGTGAAGCTCCGGGACGGCCGTCTGGCCGACCTGGCCCCCACCATGCTGGATCTGATGGGCCTCAATAAGCCCGCCGAGATGACCGGAGAAACCTTGATCGTGAAGTAACCAATTGTCCTCATGCCCTTGCGTAGGGGCGCACGATGTGCGCCCGGCCTCCGGTCCGCCGCGTGCGGGCGCACACCGTGCGCCCCTACAGAGGGTTTGCACCATTCGAAACCGCGAAAAATCGAAAGGAGCTTGATTCCAATGAAACAGATGATCGAGATCGTTGACGTCCTTGGTCGCGAAATTCTGGATTCCCGCGGCAATCCCACCGTCGAGGTGGAGATCACCCTGGAGGACGGCACGGTTGGCCGTGCCGCCGTGCCCTCCGGCGCTTCCACCGGCGTCCACGAGGCCTGCGAGCTGCGGGACGGCGACAAGAGCCGCTACCTGGGCAAGGGCGTGGAGAAGGCCGTGTCCAATGTCAACACCGAGCTGGCCGAGTGCCTGATCGGCATGAACGCCCTGGATCAGGTGGCCATCGACAAGGCCATGATCGAGCTGGACGGCACCCCCAACAAGGGCCGTCTGGGCGCCAACGCCATTCTGGGCTGCTCTCTGGCCGTGGCCAAGGCCGCCGCCGAGTGCATGGGCACCAGCCTGTACAACTATATCGGCGGCGTCAACGCCAAGACCCTGCCCGTCCCCATGATGAACATTCTCAACGGCGGCGCCCACGCCACCAATAACGTGGAGATCCAGGAGTTCATGATCATGCCTGTGGGCGCCCCCACCTTCAAGGAGGCCCTGCGCCGCTGCGCCGAGGTGTTCCACCAGCTGAAAAAGACCCTGAAGGACAACGGCACCCCCGCCGCCGGCGTGGGCGACGAGGGCGGCTACGCCCCCAACCTGAAGAAGGATGAGGACGCCCTGAAGGTCATTGTGCAGGCCATTTCCGAGGCCGGCTACAAGCCCGGCGAGGACTTCATGATCGCCATCGACGCCGCTTCCTCCGAGTGGTGGAACGACGAGGAGAAGTGCTACGTTCAGCCCAAGTCCGGCAAGAAGATGACCCAGCAGCAGCTGGTGAACATGTGGAAGAAGTTCGCCGACACCTATCCCATCATCTCCCTGGAGGACGGCATGGCCGAGGATGACTGGGAGGGCTGGGCCATGCTCACCAAGGCCATCGGCTC
>ERZ808040.1908-NODE-1908-length-12878-cov-4.983673_pt1 | contig 12878 bp, 14 predicted proteins | sample MGYA00380191_ERZ808040 | MGnify/ENA primary metagenome ERZ808040 (study PRJEB31490, sample SAMN06133395) | mouse gut metagenome | isolation source: J6 | host: mice | place: China: Chengdu | collected 2015-05 ... | reverse complement strand
GCAATAAAAAACAAAACGATGACAACACATGATATGGTCTGCGCGGCTGTACTTGCAAGCGCAGCACCCTCCACGCCCATTTGGGGAAAATTCCATTTGCCAAAAATCAGCAGGTAATTCAATCCGGTATTTAAAAGCAGCGCAAACATGCTTGCGTACAGCGGCAGGGCTGCTTTTTCCATGCACCGCAGCATGGTGGTCACAATTGAGCTGACAGCCATTGGCAGAAAGGAAACTGCTAAAATGCGTATGTATCGGACCGCGAGCGCTTTTGTCATTTCATCTTGGGTGTAGACTGCCATAATCCTTTGTGGAAACAGTACACAAAGCGCCATAAACCCGGCTGCCAGCACAACGGCAAACCCGAGATTGACATAGAAGCTCTTGGCGGCTGACGCTTCGTCCTTTCTGCCCATATATTGCGAAATCATAATTCCGGCTGCGGACGCGATTGCGGCAAGAACGACAGCATAGAGCGAAGCAAACTTCCCGCCCAGCCCAATTCCGGCGATACTGCTGCTGCCAAGCTGCCCGATCATCACTTGGTCAATCACGCTGAACGACGATTGCAGCAGGGACTGCAATGTGACGGGCAATGCGATTCTCACAACATTTTTTTCAAAAGACAATTTTTCATTACAACTATATTCTTCCATCATGATGCCTGCTTTCTATTCTGATTTATTCTGATTTAATATGTTTTTGACGCTGCTGCGCTCGACCAGAAAAACGGGAAGCTTCACAGCAATGCGCTCCTCTGTTCCTGATTTCATTTTCTGAAGAAGCTGTATTGCAGCCTGCGCCCTCGCCTGCGCGTCCTGCCTTACCGTTGTCAGTGCGGGAAGGCTGTATTTGCACAGCGGACTGTCGTCAAATCCCACGATGGAAATGTCCTCCGGGACACGGATATTGTTTTCTTGCAGAAAGCGAATGAGTTCGACTGCATAAAAATCAGAAACCGCAAAAACTGCCGTATAGGATAAAATCTCCGCTTTTTTTTCTTTGTAAAACTGCCTGCGTTCTTTTTCCTGCATCGGAATCTGCATCAACACAACAGACGATTCTCCTAGAACGGCGGCGCAGCCCTTCATGCGCTCGGCATCCATGCAGATTGCGTTGTCAGCTATGCAGAGAATCCGCTGGTGTCCCATGCGTTTTAGATATCTTCCCACCTGACAGCCGCCGTCATAGTTGTCAATCGTCAAGTTGCAGATTCCCTGTGCCTCCTCAAAATAGCCGTCATAGACGACAAAGGGGATATGCATGGACGCGCGCAGCTTCTTGCAGTCCTGTTCACAATACCCAATCAGCACAAGCCCCTCCATATTCCACATAGAGGCAAAACGGGCAATCTCGTCCCACTTTGCCGTCACTTTCACCATCATGAAATACCCTGCCAAGTCAGTCTCCCGCGACAGCGCATTGACTGACGCGGCGATAAATCCGTCCTCCAGCACATGCCCCTCGTACTTTTCATGGTCATTGACGACAACACCGATGATTCTGGAATTGTTCTGTGCAAGCAGAATCTCTGCCATATTTGGCATATAGCCCCGCTTCTCAATCAGTTCCTGAACCCGTCTCACTGTCTCATCTGATATTTTCTTTGTCTTACCATGAATCACATTTGACACGGTTGCCGTACTGAGTCCCAGCTCCTGCGCAATGTCTGACATTCTAATTCGTTCCTTCTCCATTTCTGCCACTCCCTTTGCGTTCCTTAAAAAGAGTATAATAAAAAAGCGCCTTTTTTACAAAAGTTAAATACATAACCCACTCCAAAAAACTGACGCTTTTTTTGTTGAATTTGTCAAATCAGGAACTACTTCGTCTCATTGTTTCCGCCCACCAGCTCCGCGCGGATTTCCTCATATGCCCGCAGTTTTGCCGGATTCTCATTGGCAAATGCGTCGAATTGATTGAGCACTGCCGGCATGTATGCCATGTCATCAAAGATGAGATCCAGACAATTTCGGATGCTGCAAGCGTCCTTGTGAATCAGATAAGCAGGCACCGTATTTCCCATAAAGGCGTCCTTCGAATAATTTTTCCCCTTCATGTTGACGTATGTGGTTCTATCTGCCACATAGTACTGTGCGGTCTGTCTGTCATCGCACAGATATGCCATCATGTAACGTCCCGCTTCCTGTAGCAGTACGATATGAAACGGAAAATACGGTTCCTTGTCGTTTGCTGCACGCCACGAAAGGCGCAGCCTGCGAAGTTTATTTTGCATAAATTCCATCAGCGCCAGTCTGACCTCCTCTGTCTGCTCACTGCAATGCTCGAGAAGGCTGCTGCCACTGTCCGTGTTTATTTTTTCCATCTGCGTTGTTTCCAATATTGCCAATATCCCACAGACAATGCCCTCCCACCCGAATCACTGGGTTCACGCCCCTGTCAAGCTGTCTGAATACGCTGCCTAACTTGCAAAGAATCGACGCTGCGTCAGGGTGGACTGCATAGTCTGGCAGTTTTCCCAGCCCAAACGGAACATATTTTTGCTTGCTGAGCGGTACCGTCTCATACACTTTTGGGAGAAATAACAGCGTAAAATATTTTTGCGTCGCATCACCAAAATAAAAGCAGGCATAGCCGTTCTCATCGCGAACAAATACCAGAGAACCCTCCTGCCACTCAAACTGTAGCCTAAGCAGGCTGTCCTGCGCATACTGGCCAATCAAGGTGCTAAGTCTCTTGATTGTGACCTCCTCCTCCTCCACAGTCTCCGCTGGTGCGTACCGTGGCTGCACATGGACTGCAAACGGCAGCACCCTAAGCAGTGACAAGTTAAATCCCGCAGGAGACGCGATGTCCTCTAACAGCCTCTGTCCCATTGAAAACGCGATTTCCTCCTCAAAAATATTCTGATAACAGCCCCTTGGCAAATCGACTCTATTCATTCCACAATGCTTACATCCAGTGTGCCGCCGCCAAAATCAATCACCATCATCTGTCGGTCCTCCTGCTCCTGTGTGCAGTGGCGGTGATACAAGGCGGCCGCGGAGGGTTCGTTGATGAGGCGCTTTACTGTCACGCCAGCAAGCTGTGCTGCCAGCTTCGTAGCGCTGCGCTGATTGTCATTAAAATATGCTGGAACACTGATCACTGCCTCCTCCACAGGCTCTCCCAGATACCGTTGTGCATCCTGCAAGATCTGGCGCAGCACCAGCGCAGAAAGCTCCTCTGGCAAAAAACTCCTGCCGCCCAGAGGAATCAGACGCTCCGTGCCCATCCAGACTTTAAAGGACGCCGCAGTGCTCTGTGGATTCGAGATCAGTCGTTCCTTTGCGGCTGCCCCCACCAGCACTGTTCCGTCCTCCAAGAGACTCACCACACTGCTCGTCTTGTATGTTCCTAATTCGTTGGGAATCAGCTCTGTCCTGCCATTTCGAAAAATGCAGGCAAGGCTGTTTGTCGTTCCCAGATCAATACCGATTATTGCCATCGTGTTATCCTCCTGCGCATTGTAAAATGCTTGTGTTATTCTACAAAAAACGCCGGTAAACGGAACTTCCAGCAGGGCATAACAACCCTGTTGAATGTGCCCGCCCCCGACGACACTGCTTCAATGAAATGACCTGCAATTATTTTCCTACACCTCAATGCCAAAATCCGCCAGCTTTTTCTTGAGCATCGCTATTTCTGCGTCCTTATTTGCCAGCTTTTCATCTTTATCTGCCAGTTGAGCTGCATTATCCGCCAGCCGAGCCGCATTATCTGCCAACCGAGCCGCATTATCCGCCAGCTTTTCATTCTGCTCAGCCAGACGTATCTTAAACTCTATTATTTCAGGTGCTAACAGTTCTTTTAATTCCTCACACATCTGATCACCCTCCTGTATCATGTTCTTGAATAATTCTATGTTTGCTTCCGATGAAACGTTTACTACAGAGTCCGCGTTCTGCCTGTCATCGTCCTCCTCTAGTCCTGAACAGATTTCAAGAAGCTTCTTGGCCCGCGCTCTGTCCAGTGTCCGGGTCAGCGACGTAACCCATATATGAATGTCCTTGTTAAGCTCTTTTGTCACGACAATCTGCATAGGAAACAACATGCCGTGAATGCGGTAGATGCCGTCTGTCTTCCTTGACACTTCGTATTTCTCACTCAACTGCGCTAACAATTTCACGGGCTTCTGTTCCCTGACTAGCGAGATGGTGACATCGGTATCGCGTATCTCCTCAACATTCCCGGATTCAGCCTTGTATAAGCAGGCATAGGCCACTGCCTTGAAAAATGTCCCAGCGTTTACATCATCACCCGGGGACTTGTATTCAAAGATATTACTCCCAAGAAAAAAATCGGCAATATCATTTTCTATCATAATATCCGCTTTTTTCTTTATTACCAGAAAATCAATCTTGAGCGGCATTTTCGCAAGATTGTGTTCACGTTCATATCGTAAGTATTTCTTGTATTCCCGCAATTCAAGCTCCATTGCAGAGCAGAACGCAGGATGCCATTGTATGTTTTCTTCTATTTCCAACAGAGTACGCTTCCTTCCTTTTTGTGATTTCAGTATAGCATAACAAACAAAGTTACGCAACGCGAACATCATACTCATGCATGGCGTCTGTTTATTTTCAATTATTCCTGCTGCAAGATTCCCGCAATCTTCTTAATCATCTCATCTTCTTTCAGCCGAAACTTAATCTCAACTCTTCTGGAAGCTGACATATCTACCTTTTCAGTAGGATTTCCCGCACTGTCCTGTTGGTAGACCGGATTGCTCCATGATTTTCCATTGACTGTTAAAAGCTTTTGTAACTGTGTAATCTCTGTCTCACTGAGTCCATTATTTTTGTTCAGACAGAAATCCGCCACTGCATTTGCGCGCTCATAGGACAACTCCATATTGCTCTGGTAGCCTCCGTCCGTGTCCGTATGCCCCTCAATAATAATCTCAGCAATATAATCACGAAACTGGTCCTGAAGCAGCACATCCAGATACATCGGAATAATGTTTTGTAATGTCTCCTTACTCTCTGCGGTGAGTGAAGCACTGTTATATCGGAAAAGCACATCCGAAGAAAATGTAATAGAGCCTGTCTGTGCATCCACCTTCATCGTGGAATTGCTAAAGGCTGATTGCAGCGCCCCGATAATATCTGTGCGGATACCGACAATATCTTGCAGTTCCTGCTTTGTCGTTGTCAACTCCTGTTTTGCATTTTCGATCTCCAAGTAAGCATTGTTTAATTCCTCCTGCGTCAGCGCAGCCTGTTCGTAAGCCTGCTGCAATTCCGCCAGCGACAGTGCAAGCTCCTCATTGGACTTCTCAAGCTCTGCCTTAGAAAATTCCAAATCTGCGATTGTCGCATCTAACTTGCTTTGTGCTGTGCTCAGGTCGAGCCTTGTCCGGTCGAGATCATTCGTTTTTTGTCTGTATATCGCAAGGGTGATCGCGATCAGCAATATAAAAATCAGCAAAAGCGCCGCCATCATATCCGAATACGACTGCCAATAACTATGCTCCGCGTATGCTTTTCTGTTTCTTCGCCTATTCTTCATATAAATTCCTCATCTGCTCAAATGTGTAGATCTGACTGCTGATCTCATCACTCATGTCACTGCACAAATCCGCCAGCATTTCTTTCTGGTCCTCAAGCTGTTTGGCAAACACCTCTTGCCTTTCCATGACGTTTGAAAGCGCCTCCTGCACGCTGCGATTAACTTCCACCAAGGCTGTGACAGCTTCCACCATCTCCGTTATATTTGCCGTGCTGACAGCCTGTGCTTCGCCTGCATCTTTCAATACATTGCCAAGTTTCCTAAAATCCGTATCCAGAGCCGCATGCATCTGTTGTGTAAATTTATCTACGATACGCCCCACGCCTGCTGTCTGTTCCGCCGCATTGCCCTTCATCACCTCAAGCATCTGTTTTAACGAGTTTGCCATACCCGCCTGATAGACAAGCATTGTCGCAGCAGTCTCATCCTCCTTCATTGCGGACGGCTGCGTGGTCTGGCGAAACACATTTAAAAATTCCTCCAGCGTCTCATACGCATCTGACATCAGACTCCGGTAAATCATACTAAACACCAGCGAGAAGAAAATTCCATATACCGACGTGTGAAACGCCACCTTCATACCTGAGAGCAAGGCACCCACATTATCAGAAATCGTAAAGATATCATCGCCGCTGAATGCGCCAAGCCCCATAGACAAGCCAAGAAATGTTCCCAAAATCCCCATTCCTGTAAGAGTTCCCGGAATACCGGAATTATAGAAATTCATGCCGACCCTGTCCAGAAAATCCTCATTGATATACTCTTCCAAATCACAAAATGCACCTGCACGCCGTCTTGTCTTTGAACCTTTTACCCGCAAACGGTATTTTTGAAAAGCCTCCTGCAAGTCTTTCTGCTCGAAAAATGCTGTATCATCTTTATAGGCTGGCCAAAGATTCTGCTCATCTGCCTCCTTATATTCCTCCTGCAAGCGCAGACTGACTTCCTCCAGCTCACGCGTAACCTGCCCCAGCCTCCCAAAACTAATAGAAGATATGCCAAAAAGAATCCCGATCATCAGCAAAAATCCAACATTGATAATCAGATTGACAGAAGCTTCCCATTCTCCTGTAAATACGCCGTTTAAGTACAACACAAAAGCCACTACAACGACATATAACAAAAATAGCACATAATACTGTTTCCTTTTCATTCTTATTCCCATCCTTTTCCTTTCGTACACTGCCCAAACCGCTTCCTACAGTTGCTTATTATTTCAGTTCTCATGAAAATGATTCTTACAGTTTCTGGCTGTTTACAATAATTTTACTCTAATCATAACATTTGTCCTTCATTCCTGCAAGTGAAAGCGAAAGTATGTGATAACCTAGTCTCTGTAAAATTTTTACTCCGTCAAGCTCTCGATAACTGCATCTATTTCCCGCTTCTGAACTCTCTGCTTGTAAAATTTCTGCTTCATGGTGTCTATAATATTGTATTATTTGCGAAATATAGAAGGGTTGATTCAGATTGATTGCAACCATCTTTCCCTGAAAAATTGCAGGTAAACCGCTGTTTAATAAAAAATGTTCTGTTATCCAAAATTTGATACGCAATGTTTCTTCTGGAATGCATTTCTTCACTATTAATAAATAGGGAAATTTTGTATCATCATAGTCCTCATATCGAAAAAGCCATTTGTATTCTACATTTTCAATGATAATGTTTCGAAATCGCCGCATTTTAGTCTCCTCCAATCAAACGCTGTCCTGTCTTAAACGATCGTCCAAAAATATAGGCATCGTTTTGTAATTTTGACTTCTGAGCACAATCAGGCAGGGAAGGATTATCTTCTCCCTACGCGCCCCATCACCACGATTCCAACAGCAGCTGACACACCTTCTCTATTCAACCTTGATAAAAAATCCTTCATAAATTCCGACAGGAACCTCCTCGCCAAAGGAATACTCTTCTACCAGTTCCTTCTCAAAGAAGTAAACTGTAACACGTTGTTTTATTGGATCTACAATCCAATATTCTCTCACACCAGATTTTTGATACTGAAACAGTTTCGTAAAGTAATCCATCGCCATGCTGCTTGGTGAAATTATTTCAATGACCCAATCCGGCGCACCCTGACAGCCCTTGTCTGAAATCTTGTTTTTATCGCAAATCACGGATATGTCTGGCTCTACATAATTCATGTCATCATCATTCAGAAAAACCGCAAAGGGCGCTGGAAAAACTTCACATTCACCATTATTCTTTCTAATATACATATTTATTTCTGTATTGATATAATTCAACATCCTTTGATGCCGTGTATTGGGCGGAGCCATATAATAAATCTGACCGTCAATAAGCTCTGCACGCTCGCCATCTGGCAATGCATAAATGTATTCAATTGTATACGTATCTATATTCCTTGCAAAATCCATCTCATCGTCCTCCTTTTATAGAACTATGATACCTTATTCTTCTTCGTATATCAACATTAATTCATGAATCAAAATGCGAGATATCGCAAAACTGATTGCTGATGAACATGGACATTCTTAATTTTGTATTGTTTGTCCTCATTTACTTTACAGCGATCTTACTTTCCCTTGTCTAAAGATATCGTATTTTCTGTCTTATTTCTACACTTCCACAATGCCATAGGATGCCTTGCAATATTTGCAAACTCATTACTTTCCCCAAATATCCAATGCGGATAATAAGTTCCTTCTGAAAAAGCTTTCCAGAACAGTTCTTCTTCCTTTGTCGGTATTAGAATAGACGCAAGATAGTCCCGAACTTCCTGCTGAACCAGTTCCAAATCAAATCGTTCTCCCTTGCGAAGCACCGGAACTAAATCACGCTTAATCTGCGAAGATGACAGTTTTCCAATATTATCAAGTTCAAATTTTTTGGGCGGCTGTTCTGGTCCAATTGCACTATAAAACACAGCACATTTGCGAAACATTTCTTCCTCACTTTCATCAAACAGCCCATACTTCACCATATTATGCATATCATATAAATCTCTTGGCGCCGTCCTCGTAAGTAATGCTACTGTTTTAGAGGCGAATATCTCCAATGGTGCCACTGAAAACACTGTAAGCATCTCCTCACTCCATGGCAGCTTCACTTCTCTTCTGACTTCCGAAAGAACATGGCAACGAAGCATATAGTTTATCTCAATTTTAAGATTATCCTTCACCCCTCCGCAATTCACATACTCAAACACAAAAGAATCCAGTGCGTGATAATTCTTGGATTTTAGACTTAAAACATATCCATTTGCTGCCATATACTTGCTGATTTTATCTGTAATAACCTCTCTGTCTGCAAGCATTTCCCCCCTGTCAGTCATTCTGCAATAATCCAAATCAATATCAACAGAAAGCCTCGGCAGATCAAACATAGTAAGATTAATGGCTGTACCGCCTTTTAAAGCAATGCCTTTTGCCAAAAGCTCATCTGATTCCATAAACCTCAAAACATCTGCCAAACGACATACCTTTTCCAGTGTATCTCTCACGAATCCTAATTCCTTTGCCATTCTGCCAAGAGTGAATCTATCCAATTGCATCATAATCACCAAATCCTTTATTTATTAATTCTTTCATTGACTGTGGCACATAAAGTTTCCACCGTTTATGAAACACATTATCTTTTGACTCTTTCATCAAATACCTCTTTGCATCAGAGGAATACTTTTCACACTCTTCAAAAAAATGGGAAGAAAAATGAAACTCCTCTTCCAACTCTTCAAAAAGATATCCGCATTTCTGATACAAAAATCCGTTTTTACTTCTTGCAAGACATTCAAGCACTTTTTCTTCATTTAACCCCGGCAACAACATCATGCAGCGCATTACTTCCTCCAAACCTGCAATCTTCTCAAAATCCCGAATGCTGTCTACCACCGTTTGTTCCACAGATGTTGGATAGTGCGGAGGGGTGACAAACAAATACAAATAAAAAAGGGACTTCCTCAATCCTTAAAAGGCTATGACAATAACGGTTATAGCTTTTTTTCATGCGGTAATTACCGTAAGAAATAAACCCTTATTCCAACAAGCGGAGAAATGCCCAACAACAGTATTCCGCAATCCAATCTCCCGACAATCAACGAAAGAAAACCATATATCAGCACCGAAACCAATCAATCATATCAATCAATCCATATCACAGGAGGGCAAAGACCATGAACAAAAAGCAGGAACAGCAGATTTTAGATTATTACAGCACCACAGACAAATATATCCGTAGCAAGACACACTCTAATGCGCATCAGACTGTATTTACCAAAGAAAGCGACAAATACCAGTGGCTTGTGTTGGAGCAGAAAAGCCAGTGCGAAGTTGAGGTAAGTCAGACCGACAGTCATGGAACAATCACAGCAAGGGATAATTACGAACTGACAAGAAATATCCCTAAGTGCGTGGGCGTGGAGCGTTTATGTGAGGGCGCAAATTTTCATATACCTTTTAACGCTGATGAAGTCAATCTGATTTATCAGTTTGGGGAGCAGAGCAAAGCGGAAACGTGCGCCAGTCTGTCCGCTATTCTTCCGCAGATAAAGGACAGCGACACAAAGCAGATAGTAAGCGGCACATTGAAGAAATTAAATGCCCTGTCAGAAAAAACGTGTGCAGAACTGACCGCCACCACCAAAAGACGGAAACTGACCGAGCGTGACCACTCCATAAGGACAAGGTTAGCCAAAGCAAAGGAGCAGGCAAAACAGCCAACAGTTGCCGAGGGAAAACAGCACAGAACCCACAGCAAAGGAAAGGGGGATATGGCACTATGAAACTTTCCCGATACGAGCAGGAAAGTATTCTCAATTATAACGCAGGAGAACAGACCGCCACCCTCTACACAAGAGATAAAGCGGTCATGCGGAAACTTGACACGCTTGTTGCCGATTTCCCCGAAACATACAAGCTGACAGGACAGGACGAAATATCTAAGACCTATTCCTTTCCGAAATCATACGTTAGTTATCGTAAGCCGAGGATAGTCAGCACCGAGCAGAGAGAACGGACAAGGCAGATGATGATTGAACTGAATAAAGAAAAGGAAGATTAGACATAATTTAGTGGCATTGCGAGTGCGCTTGTGGTAGAATAGTATTATTGAAATTTCAATACATTAAAGTTGGAAGGAGTGATTTATATGAGAAATAGAGTAAAAAAGGTAATGAAGAAGAATAGTAGGGAAAAATTATTTTATCCCTCCTAGATAAAACGGAGGATTTTCATATGTTATTGCAATTTAAAAATTTAACAATTAGAAATGCAACTGTTAAAGACGCAGATTTATTATCATCATGGTGGAATGATGGAAAGATTATGGCTCATGCAGGTTTTCCCAATGGGACTGGTGAAATGGCAGATGAAATTGCTGAAAAAATCAAAAGGGACACTGATGAAGACAGAATACGTCTGATAGTTGAACTTGATAAAAGACCTATTGGTGAAATGAGTTATAGCAGGGAGAGCGAAGCTACAGTCGAAATCGGAATTAAGATTTGTGATTTTTCAGAGCATGACAAGGGGTATGGAAAAATACTTTTGAGTATGCTTATCTTTTCATTATTTGAAGATATGGGATATAAAAAAGTAATACTTGATACGAACGTAAATAACAAAAGGGCGCAACATGTTTATGAAGAACTTGGTTTCAGGAAGGTGCAAGTTAGGGAGAATTCATGGCGAAATCAACTTGGAGAGTTGCAATCTTCTATTGATTATGAAATGTATCGAGAATATTTTGTGAATTTTGCAAAATAAAAGGTATTTTATTCTCCAATTGTATCATGAGATGTATTAAGCACTTAGGTAAAATCTAAGTGCTTTTCTTATGTCCTATTTACAACATCAGAGCAAAAAGGAGGATATGAAAAACTGAATATTGGTTACTTATGGTAGCGGTTTATCCTTGTGGAAAATCAGCTACCTTTTTAATTTTCAGTAACTATCAATTTATCACAGAAAGAGCGAGGTGTTAGAAATGATTGAGAGTAAACAGGAAGTCAGCAGAGATTTAGAAAAGGCATTGCAGGCATTGAAACAGGCGCAACAGCGTGTAGCCAACGAAAAGAAAAAGCAGAACGAGAAGAAACGCAAAGCCGAGAACCACCACAAGTATATCATGGGCGGCATTGTCGTGAAGTATCTCCCCGACTGCTACCGCTATGACGAGGGCGAGTTAAACCGTATCTTATCGGTTGCCTTGCAGACAAGGGAGTGTAATGTGACGCAAGCGTCACAATGCAGATATATCGCTAAAATCAAGTCAGAAAGCCGAGAAACCACTCCCCCACAATCCACTCTTGCTAATGTCGAAAACGAAAGCGAGGGCGGTACAGAATGACAAAGGCGAGGACACTGGAAAGCCGAGGTAACGTATTCACCCTGTTTACAGAGTGCGCATAGATATACCACCAGAGGTGGTATGTGCGCTGACTGGGTAATCTATGACAGCGAAAATGACAAAGGACAGCGCAATCTCCATATCCATGTTTTACTCACTATGCGCCCTCTCACTGAAAACGGGGAATGGGGAGCAAAACAAAAGAAGATTTATGACCTTGACGAAAACGGCGAAAAGATACCAGTGATTGATAAAAAGACAGGTCAGCAGAAAGTTGACAAGCGGAACAGGAAAAAATGGAAATGCCACACCGCCGACAGCACCGACTGGAACAGCAGAGAGAACGCCAAATTGTGGCGCAAGGATTTAGCCGATACAATCAATGCCACCAATGAGCAGTTAGGGATTGCGGTACATTGGGAACACCGTTCTTTTAAGGGACAGGGGATTGACCGAGAGCCGACTATCCATATCGGGGCGGTTGCCAACGCTTTAGAACGCAAGGGCATACAGACCGATCGGGGCAACATCAATCGGGAAATCATTAAGAACAATATGCTGTTGGAGCAGGCGAAAGAAATGCTCATGCTTGCCAAGCAGGAACTTCACAGCGCACAGTATGCCAAGATTAAGAGTACGGCGGTCAGCCGTGAACAATGCCAGCAAGCTGGCATGGAAGTCATGGAAATGATTGCAAAAGTGAGGGAGCGCAAAGGCAGGCTTGACTTGCCGATTGTCAGCGGAAAGCACCTAAGAAAAATATCCGACAGTAACCACAAATCCAATGCAACTGCATTGGATTCGCAGTCAGCCGACAATGCGGAGAAATTCATCACGACAAGGCAGATAGACAACTCCCCGAGCCTTGCGAAATTCACAGCGGATAAGGAACAGAGATACCAACAGTTGGAAACGGTACATCTTTCAAAGGGGCAGAAACTAAACCGATTAAAGGAACTGTCAAAAATGTATGCCCTCTATGCGCCAATCCAAGCCACCTATAAGGAGAGCCAGTCACTCAAAGGATTTGCGAAAATGAAATACGATAAGGAGCATAAGGA
>ERZ808040.1907-NODE-1907-length-12916-cov-6.549887_pt1 | contig 12916 bp, 12 predicted proteins | sample MGYA00380191_ERZ808040 | MGnify/ENA primary metagenome ERZ808040 (study PRJEB31490, sample SAMN06133395) | mouse gut metagenome | isolation source: J6 | host: mice | place: China: Chengdu | collected 2015-05 ... | reverse complement strand
ATCGCCTCGTTCAGCCGCCTTGCAGGCTGAAAATTTATCCTGCGCCAAACATACGGGCAATTAGGGTGGATTATACTGGAGGGTGTTTGAAAAATGCTTTCCCCGGGGCGTGTGTTACACTTTGTGGGATGCAAAACTGTTTCAAACGCAAATTTGTATCCGCGGCTCTCAAGTGCCGGAGGGATTATGTTTTTCGGCGCAAGGGATTCGCGGGTTACAGGAAGGCATGGTTATTAGTATGCGGATTGCAGTGTGTGATGACGAGGAGATTATATTGCGGCAGACACGTGAACTGCTGGAGCGGGTCGCAGGAGAGTACTTTGAGGATGTGGAGATCGAGTGCTTTACGGACAACCGGAGGATGCTGGAAGAGCATGAACAGAATGCTTTTGATATTGTGGTGCTGGATATACAGATGGGGCCTTTGGACGGGTTTCAGGCTGCGGAGAGGCTTTCGGGGATGGAGCACCACTGTAAACTGATTTTTCTGTCATCCAAGGAGGAGCTGGTATTCCAGAGCTTTTCCTATGAGCCTGTGTACTTTGTGAGAAAGGGATCACCGGAAAGGATGGGGGAGGAGTTCAGGCGGTCTTTTCAGCGGATCCGGGAGAAGCTGAGCCATGATATTTTCTTATCCTTTACCGGGGAAGATGATATGATAGAGAAGGTTTTCCTGACAGAGATTGAGAGCATTCAGAGCAGCCGCAATTATCTGCTTTACTATACGACGGACGGAAGGGTTTTCCGCCGGAGGAGTACCATGGAGGAGGAAGAGAAGGCGCTTCGTAAGTATGGATTTATCCGTATCCACAGGGCGTTCCTTGTAAACGGGAGCCATGTACTGCAGGTAAAACGGGGATTTAGGGCGGTGAAATTAAAGTCAGGGACGCTGTTGGAAATTGGCAGGAACTACAGGGAACAGGCACAGGGGAAGCTTTTGTAAAGATGGATTTGCGGCCTGGAACTGCAGATTAAAAGTCAAGGGGAGAACGTATGGGATGGGGTGTTAAACCATTTTTCAAACATACTCCGAAATGATATTTTAGGGCGGAATGCCAGAATAGAAGTATTTTCGGCGGGATTGTGCGGAAGCGAGGGTGAAAATGGAGTGGTATCAAAACAGCAGGCTGATTTTGGCCATTGTGATAGAAAATTTAGCGTTGCTTGTGGCGGCAATGTTTTTTTTCCTGATCTATACATGGAAGAACAAGACACGGAAGTCAAATGAGGAGTACGAGCTATTGGACATGCTGAACCGATACTACAGCCAGAGTGCCACAAATGTGAAAAGAAGCTATGACCAGATCAATATGCTGAAGCATGATATGAGGAACATTCTGTTGGTAGCAGTAAACCTGATCCAGCAGGATCAATCCCGGGAAGCAGGGGAGCTGTTGGAAGAAAAGCTCCATCAGATCGAAAAGATCTACAGGCTTGTGGACACCGATAATGAGTATGCCAACGCCATTTTAAACCAAAAGTTTTCTGAGGCGAAGGCTGCCGGAATGGAGGTGCGCTGTGTGATTCTGACTACTTTTGCAGGGATTGGGAACCAGGATATATGCAGCCTCTTCGGAAATCTTCTGGACAATGCCATTGAGGCAAACGAGGGGAACGCAGATACGCCGTGGCTGGAGGTCCTGGTGGAAGGGGAAGAGGGCGCCCTTGAGATCATCTGCCGTAACAGTATATACAAGAGCCTGAGATTTGACCGCAGCAGGAGGCTTATGACAAGCAAGGGCAGCAGAGGGCACGGATATGGCAGCAGGATCATCCGGGAGATTGCGGAGAAATATGAGGGGGAAGTGCTGTACCATGCAGGGGAGAGGGAACTGGAGGTTTCGGTACATTTGAAACGCCCCGGCACAGCGGTACATGGATTCCCAAGAGATAAGCGCCGGTTGTTTGCAAAATGACTCTTTGCGTCCCATTCGTTTTGAAGACGCAACGGTATTCATACCCGGAAGCAGGCTTGCCGCGGAAAAATAACCTGCGGGAAAGATAATTTGTTGGGAAAGTAATCTGTCGGGAAAATAATCTGTCGGGAAAGATAATCTGTTGGGAAAGCAATCTGTCGGGAAAAATAACCTGCCGGGAAAGCAACCTGCGGGAAAAGTAATCTGCCGGGAAAGATAATCTGTTGGGAAAGCAACCTGTCGGGAAAGATAACCTGCGGGAAAGCAACCTGCCGGAAAGATAACCTGGCGGACGAAAAATAGGGTCATTGACCGAGACATGAAGGATTTGCTATGAAGGGAAACAAAAAGGAAATTTTGCTGGCGACAACGGTGTTTCTGCAAAAATTGGCCACAGCGGCAGCGGATGTGCTGTGGCTATTGCTGATGTCGGAGCTGATAGAGGAAATGCTGCAAGGAAGCGAAACTGCAGGCAGGACAGGGAAGATGGCAGGGTGTGTCTTAGGGATGCTGCTGCTGTCGGTGTGGAAACGCATGGGTTACAACCTGGGGAGAAGCCTGACATTGAGATTGCAGAATATATTGTGGTTCCGGCTGAGGTGCCTGATGACAGAAAAAATTGCAAAAGTACCTTACAGGCTTTTGGAGGATTATGCTTTTTGTGAGCTAAGGCAGGTATTGAAGGAGAATATCGAAGGAAATGCCCTGAGGGGATTTGTGTGGTTCATTGTACAGAAATCAGGCAACTTTATGCTGTATTGTGCCAGGACGCTAGGAGTGAGCCTGTTGCTGGGGTGGGCATATCCTCCTCTTGGGTTTCTGTTTTTTCTGTTGGAGATGAGTTATTGCCTGATGACGGCGCAGGGAAAATGGCAGGAGGCCTCCCTCCTAAATAGGGAGCATGACACTCCCCAGCGGCAGTATATGGAAGAGCTTGCGTTGGGGCAGGCAGGAGCAGGGGAGAGATGCCTCTTCTCTTATACAGGATACATCAGTGGCAAGTGTGACAGGGAAGCGGAGGCTTCCCGGAAGGAAAGGTATGCTTTTTCCCTGGAGTGTGAGAAAAGAGAATTTGCCAGGCAGGGACTGCAGACCATAGCCTGTGTGCTGATAGAGTTTGCCCTGGCCGCTTTGATATTCGGCGGCAGGATATCACTGGGGTATTTTGTTGCGCTGTCGGTAGGAGCCTGTAGCCTCATTGAGAAAAACGACGAAGGGGACGCTCTGTACTATTTACAGAGGGGCAGGCTTTTCCTGAAGCAATGGGATAAATTTATGAACCTGCCGGAGACGGAAGGAACCGGGGAGAGAGCGGAAGGCGTGGACGGCAGGAGAGACGACGGGAAGTCCCGGGCTTGGAACGGCCATGGGGAAGCAGGAAGTGGCAGCAGCAAACCGGAGCGCAGCCAGTGCGGCGGGACGAAGGAAGACAGCGAAAGAGGAGACGGTAAGGATTGTTGGATGGGGGAGCCTGACACGCTGGAGTTCAGGAACGTTTCTTTCCGGTACCCCAGGACGGGCAGATACGTGCTCCGTAATTTGAATTTTGTGCTGACGGAGGGAGGATACTATGCCTTTGTGGGAGCCAACGGATCAGGCAAGACTACCATTGCAAAGCTGCTTTCGGGAATGTATGACAATTATGAAGGCGAAATCCTGTGGAACGGCATTGAGCTGAGGGCAATCCCTTTTCAGGAGAGATGCGGGGTTTTTGCGATATTATTCCAGGATGCGGCAAAATATCAGGATACCATTGCCCAAAACATTGTCCCCCGGGAGGATTGGGAAACGTTTAAAAAGGATCCCGGAAAGGAAAACCAATTTGGTATGCCGGATGGGGATATGCAGCAGGGAGGATTGGGAAAAAGCGATGCCGGAAGGGAAAAGCAGGAAGGGCGAAATGCCGGATACAGGAATGTGGAAGGCATCGATAAAAGGCAGCTGGCGGAAGAGCTGGTGAGAGAATGGTCGGCCGGAGAAACAGGAAGGTTCCCTCAGGGAGCGGATACTTTTCTGGGAAACATGGAGGAAAACGGGGTGATGCTCTCGGCTGGGGAATGGCAGCAGCTTATGGTGGCAAGAGAGTTTGCGCAGCCTGCCCGGGTTCGTGTGCTGGATGAACCCATGGCGGCGCTGGATGTCTTTCGACAGAGCAAGGTCTATGAACAGTTTACTAAAGATACCGGAAACCATACTACGCTTCTGTTCAGCCACCATATGGCGGCTGTCAGAAACGCGAAGCGGATTTTTGTATTGGAAAAAGGCGTTGTTGCCGAGGAAGGCAGCCATCGGCAGCTGATGTGTAAAAAGGGTTTGTATGCGAAAATGTGTGTAGCACAGAAAACGGATGCCCTGGAATAGGTATCAATCACAATAAGTAATTATTCTCCCGGTTAGCAAGCTGCAAACCCACTAATTTATACGTTGCGTATCCTCCCACAACCAACGGCTCCGCATTACAAATTTCTTCCGCTTCTTCTCGGCTTTCTGTTTTCAGGATGTACATGCCTGCCATTCCCGGGTAACCTTTAAAGACACCGCAGATTTCCAGCTTTCCTTCATCGTCCAGTTTCCTTATGTTCTCAACATGTTCCATAACAACCTGTTTGGTCATTTTATTATAGGTCTTGCTTTTCTCAATCATCATCATGAACGTTAACTTTTCCATAAGATATCCTCCCTTGCATTTTGCTGTTTTCAGTAAAGTACATTTTTGGCCGGGCATCAAACAGGTTGCCAGTGCCGTTCGCCGGAAACATACCGGACATAAACAGTTTACCATAAGACAAGGATAAAGTAAAAGAGATATTCCTGCCGGCCAAGATAAATTGGGCAGGCGCAAAATTTTGGTTGACTGTTTTACGAATGTGTGATATATAAATTTTATAAAACCTGTACAGGAGTGGATTTTTCAAGAGTATTCTTTTTTTCGCCACACAGTTACCAAAAGTAACTGTGTGGTTTTTTGCGTTAAAGGGTGTTTAAAAATTGCTTTCTGGCAGGTGTGCGCCACAATTTGTAAAAGATGAAATCATCTTCCCGATGATTAGCCAAATAAAGGGGCATAGCAGGTTATGTAACCTGAATTTGCCTCAAATATACCGGGAAGCGGGGTAACAGTGACTAAATTGGGGCGCAGCAGGACGCGAAGTGGGGCATGCAGACGGCGGGAATGAATTATCAAGCACGCTCCAGGGCGTACAAGGCGGGCCGGCAGCATTTGGCGAGCGCACGAAAAGAGAAGTAAAGAAAGGGAATTATTATGGATCAGACATTTATGAAAGAAAAAAAGATACTTCCGCTGGTGGTATCCATGTCACTGCCTATGGTCATTTCCATGGCGGTCAATTCGCTGTACAATATTATTGACAGTTATTTTGTGGCCAGGGTAAGCGAAGATGCCATGACGGCGCTGGCGCTTGTCTTCCCGGTGCAAAATCTGATCAATGCCATTTCCATTGGCTTTGGGATCGGCATTAACGCGGGGATTGCCCTCTGCCTGGGGGCAGGGGACCGGGTAAGGGCAGACAGGACGGCTACACAGGGCGTCCTATTCAGTTTTTTGCACGGTTTGCTGCTGGCAGGGATCTGTATTATGGGTATGCCGGTGTTTTTGGGCAGCTTTTCTTCTGACGCGGATATTCTGGGCCTGGCGCTGAATTATTCTAACAGGGCCTTTTTGTTTGCGCCTGTTATCGCCCTGGGACTGGCTTTCGAGAAAATCTTCCAGGCGGTAGGCAGGATGAAGGTTTCCATGTTCAGCATGATGTGCGGGTGTGTTGTGAATATTTTCCTGGATCCGTTGATGATATTTGGCATCGGACCTTTCCCGGCCATGGGCATCGCAGGGGCAGCTTATGCCACAGGGATCGGCCAGTGCGTTACGCTGGCAGTATATCTGTTGTTCTATCTTTTCAGTCCCGCTGCAGTGAAAATAGGCAGGGAGCATATAAAGCCGGACAGCGTGGTGATGAAGAAAATGTATGCGGTAGGCATTTCCGCCACACTGAACCTTGCCCTGCCTTCGCTGCTGATTTCCATATTAAACGGGTTGTTGGCAGACTTCTCGGAAAAATATGTCCTTGTCCTGGGGGTGTACTATAAGCTGCAGACCTTTATTTACCTGACTGCCAACGGGATCATTCAGGGGATAAGGCCACTCATGGGATATAACTACGGGGCAGGGGAGCATGGCCGTGTCAAAAAGATATTTTACGCGGCATTGAAAATGAACCTGGGGATTATGCTGGCAGGGACGATCTTATCCTGGGCGGTTCCGGGACGGCTTATCGGCTTATTCACGGACAGCGCCGAAACGGTTGAGATGGGAATCAGGGCGCTGCGGATCATCAGCCTTGGGTTTGCCATATCGGCAGTCTCCGTTACCTGTTCCGGCGCCTTGGAGGGTTTGGGGAAAGGAAGCCGGTCCCTGGCCATATCTTTGCTGCGGTATGTGGCGGTCATTCTGCCGGCAGCCTATCTGTTCAGCAGGTTTGCCGGGGCGGACGGAGTCTGGTATGCTTTTTGCTTTACGGAATTTGTGGCTGCGTTCCTGGCGATGGTCATTTACCGGAAAGAAACGAAGCTGTAAAAGGTGAGGTTCGTTTTTCACCGGCGGGCAGGTCATGCATTCCCAATTGCAAAGAAAATCGGAACATAGGCCGGCTGTCGGATGGGAACTCAAGGCGCTAAGAAGATTATGCCCCGGGCAGCCTTGAGGCTTTGCGGATAGAGGCGTTGGCCGGCTGGATTTGGGTGGGGGATAAGAGAAATGGTTACCCGGTTGCATAAGGATAAGCTTTGCAAGATATCTTTTAGTAAATCAAGATATGGAAACTGAAACTGGCACAATGTTCCGTGAATGGCCCGCTTCAGGCAAAGGCCGGAGGGAACTCGGAACTTTTATCATTGCGTTGGGCTGTATGCCCCAGGAACTGCCTTACGAAGCCGCATCCGCCGAACAAACGCAAAAGCCGGTGTTTTCATTTCTGCCTGAGCCGCTAAAGGCGGCATGGAGGATTGCTATGAATCAAAAGCTGGAAAATTTGCTGCAGCTGGCATTACAGACACCGGAGGAAATCAGAGAAGAAACGGAGGATTTGAACGTAGGGTTTGACAGCTCTTCCCGTAACTGGGAGCTGATCGTGAAATATCACGGCAGCCTTGATGTACTGGCCGGCATAGGGGTGGGGGTAGAGTATCTGATCGCAGGGTATGCGATACTCACTGTGCCGGAGCTTTTGGTGGAGCAGATGGTTGAGCTGGAGCAAATCGAATATGTGGAAAAACCCAAACGCTATTTCTACCAGCAGATGCCTCCCACGGAGGGATCCTGTCTGGAACCGGTGGCGTTCAGGGAACCGAACTTGACCGGGGCGGGAGTGCTGGTGGCTGTGCTGGATTCCGGGATTGACTATAAGCTGGCGGAATTCCGTGACAATGCGGGCAACACCAGGATTGGTTATCTGTGGGACCAGACCCTTCGGCCTACGGAGGAGTACCGTCCGCCGGAAGGCTTTTCCGTAGGGATAGAATTTACGGCGGAAGAGATCAACGCGGCCCTGGCAGCGGAAGGCCCCGGGCCCCAGTTCTCGCTTCTGCCCACGGTGGACACCAGCGGGCACGGTACGGCAGTGGCAGGAATTGCGGTAGGCAGCAGCGCCCGGTACCGCGGCGTGGCAGTGGGTGCGGAGCTTCTGGTGGTGAAGCTGGGCGTGGCGGACAGCCTTGGTTTTCCCCGCACTACGGAAATCATGCGGGCTGTGACTTATGCCGTCAGGAAAGCGGTGGAGCTGCAGATGCCCCTGGTGGTGAATCTAAGCTTCGGAAATACTTACGGCGCCCACGACGGAAGTTCCCTGCTGGAGAGATTTCTGGATAATGCTGCTGAGATTGGCAGGACGGTGATCTGTGTAGGCAGCGGCAATGAGGGAGCAAACGGCGGGCATGTTGCGGGAAGCCTGATACCCTCCGTCGTCGGTGGCGGCAGCGTCGGTGGGGCAGCTGGCAGTGCCGTCGGCGGGGCGGTGGCCGGCGGGGGCGGAGGCACGGCCCGGGGCACCGGGTATCTGACCGCAGAGATTGAGCTGGCGGTGGCACAGTATGAACGGAGCCTGAACATCCAACTGTGGAAAAATTACAGTGATGTCTACCGGATCTATCTGCGTTCGCCCGGAGGACGGGAAGCGGAGCTGCCATTTGGTATTGAGGGGGGGAAGTTTACCCTGAGGCTGGAACAGACTGACATCCTTGTCTATCTGGGGGAACCCCTGCCCTATTCCACGGCCCAGGAAATCTATCTGGACCTGTTCCCTGTGGGGCGGCCTTATATTAACAGCGGTGTCTGGACCATTCGGCTGGCGCCGGTGGAGGTGGTTACCGGAAATTATTATCTTTATTTGCCTTCTTCCGCGGTGAGGAGCGAGGGAACAGGCTTTTACCGCCCCACTCCCGAGGTGACGTTGACCATACCTTCTACAGCGGCCAAGGTGGTCACTGTGGGAGCCTATGACAGTAATTTTGACGCTTATGCGGATTTCTCCGGGAGAGGATATGCGGACACGGGACGGACCATAGGTGTGGCCATGTCAGGATTGGCGAAGCCTGACCTGGTGGCTCCGGGAGTGAATGTTTTGGCGCCGGACATTTATGGGGGATACAATCCGGTCACCGGGACATCCTTTGCCACGCCCATTGTCAGTGGCAGCGCGGCTCTTTTGATGGAATGGGGGATCGTCCGGGGGAACGACCCTTTCCTGTATGGGGAGAAGGTGAAAGCATACCTGAGGAAGGGAGCCAGGCCGCTGCGAGGGGAGGCAGATGTGCCTAATGACCGGGTAGGATGGGGGGCGCTGTGTGTCAGTGACAGTCTGCCGGGGTGAAAACTTAGAATTTTTGCAATAATATATTGCCCAAAAGCTCCCTGGAATGTTGTTGAAATATAGGGAGCTTTTTGATAATATATTTTTTGAAAAGTCCCTTATATAGAGAGAATAAGAATGGCGGCAAATTTTTTAGAGATACAATAGCTGTCACAACAGAGAGTAGACTATCTTTCCGGATTAAATCTTATGCCTTATGACGAAAATCCTGAAGCCAAAGAGCAGAGCGGGAATAAATATCTGTATATAAGAAAATGTATCGCCAGAAAATAGAAATCCACATATGTAGATGTTTATTCGGATGAATTATATCAGCTGCTTTTGCGGAATGCCAGAGAAGCCAGGGAACTGAATAAGAATGTTCACCGGATCAATAAAAAGTTGTCTTTGTCAGGATATGAGGACAGGGCGCTTTCCAAAAAAATACCGCTGTAATATATGGTTTTATGAAAGAGCGGTGTTTACTGCTGTGCAAAGGATTCCTTTCCCTAAGGTTATGCCGCAGGAGTTACGGACTTTTATTTCTGTTACATATTTTGATATTACGAACCACAACAAAAAGAGAACCCCAACAGACGTTGGACTTATGTCTGTTTTCTTTAAGAATTTTAACCCTGGAATTGTTGGTTATTGCATGGACGCGGAAGAAGATGCAACACATAATGCAGGTAATGATGACATTATCTTTTGGAACCTTTTGTACAAGATTTATCCTGAACTTCATGGATTCTACTGGAAAAAAAGTATATGAATCTCTTCAGGCTTTGGGATGTGATATGCTTGAAAGAACTGTTTGATTTATTTTATAAAGAGTTTGAGAATTTCTGCGATAAGATGATTGATGACGATGACACATTGGACGTTCAATCAGAAGCGTGTTTGATCGTTCTTGGAAAACGCAAAGAGTTGGAATCTTGGAGGAGGCAATTATCTCAGTAACAGGTGTGATCGGAGAAGTGGATATCATATGAGCCAACTCACAGAAAGGCCTTTTATGGAGCGTTTAAAGTACACAAACAGATCTGGAAAAGAAAATAAGGGATAGAAGAAAGACAGTAATTGAGAACTGTATAATGCAGGGTGAAACATCAACAAGATAAACGGAGGATGACTGTGGAAGAATCATGGATATAATATTAATAATTATACTTATACTTATTATTTCCTTAGTATTAGTTTTTTTTATGGGCAATATCATGATCATAGGCGCAATAAGCGGGGCGGATTTTTCTGAAGAATGGGGTTTAATTATTATTGTAGCTGTGATGGATATTATTTTACTATGTTTGGCAATGGCAAAAATCATGCCCTCTATCAGTTCTTCTTTTCAACTGATGAGGAGTGGATTAAAGAACCGTAAAATTGCAAAAAAGGAATCCGCAAAACTGAAGAAGCTTTTGAAAAGCGAAGAACCGGATGTGAATAAGCTTCAAGAGCTTAGAGATAAAAGGGTCAGCGAAAGTGCCACGAAACGGAATTTGCATTTCTGCCAGCTTATTGAAAACATTGCCGGTAAAGAGCTATTACAGGATTGTTTGTCTAAAGTAAGAGAGAAACAGAACGTTTTGGACGAAATGAATGACCTTGAGAATAGAATACTTAAAATTGCAGAAAGATGTAAGAATGCCGGTGATATTAAAAAATGCCAATATTATCTGAACATACTTAAGACCACAAAGATAACCACCGAGATTACTCGTCTGGAAAATGATTGTGAGGAGCAGCTTTTACGGCGTGAAAGAGAAAGCAAAGCTATACGGTCATGGCAAAAAGGTGTTTGCTGCATTTTGATTATTTTAATTACCGTTTTTGGAATGTTATATTATCAAGACACTCCATACAGAGAATTGCGTTCCATGATAAGGGAACAGTCATTAACAGCAGAAATGTGCGACCGGAACAATCAGAATAGTGAAGAGTCATATTATGATTATTTGACTTCAAAGAAAGGATGTGATTTAATTGCTTCAGAATTGACTAAATTTCATGAGGATGATGATGTGATTAAAGCAATGTGGCTATTGTGCATTCAGCCAAATAGAGTTAACGGTTTTGATTTGTGGGCTTCTCCATCTTTTATCGAATGGATTTTGAAATATGTAAAAAACAATGGAGTTAGAAGAGTGGAAGAAAAGATTGTGACATATACAGTTGATGGGTATCAGATAACAATGGATATATATGATGATAATAAGAACGATATAAGGGATGTATATCATTTTATGATCAGTGACGGGAAAAACAATACCGCTGTTGATAAATGGAGCAGATATAATGATACTGTACCTGCAATAGAATAAGTTGTTTCGTATGGAGGCTGGATAAATCCATGAAAGCGCAGACAGCCTCGTCTTTGTAGATATTGGCTCTGACCAGGGATCTACATTTATTACCAATGCTTCCCTGATTGGATCCCTCTGATACAGCGGGAAGGGAATTTGTGATCGCTGATCCTGCAGCTGTTTGTGGCTGGCAGGCATCTGCCGGGTTTCCGGGAGTATGCCTGCCAGTCTTTTATTTTATAGGAAACTGCGTCCTGGCTATTCCACCGAAATTCCCCATTTTTTCCATCCTTTCCGATATTTTAATTATACCGTAGTTACCGTTACGGATCAGCATTGTATATGACCTGTCTCCGCCACGTCATGGAGACAGGAAGCCAGAAGGCACAGGCGGAGACATCTTGTGAAGAACATGGGTTCTCCCCTTATGCTGTATGCCAATGCATCAAACCAAGTTAAGCAACCTGATGTTCCTTGGGTATTTGCTCATGGTAGAAAATTTCAAATTATTATGCTATACTTTAGTTCGTTAGAAAGTGACAGATTAAGTTTACAGGGACAGTAAATGGACGCACAAGTTTTTTGGGATGTTATCGGCAATTACAACAGACAAACATGGATAATCCAAATTGCATTACTCATTTTTTGTTCATGGCGGTTGCTTTGTCCTATACAAAAAAATTAAAGTGGGCTGCCAAATTCTCGCTTGGGATTATTAACCTTTTTATAGGCATTGGATTTTTCGCTTGGTATGGAACAGAGCCTATTCAGAAGTTTTTTGCATTTCCGTTATATATCATTTGCGGCGTTCTGTTCCTATACGAAAGCCTGCATAACAAGGACGATATACTCAAAACACCTACTGCATTTCAGATGTTTCTGCTGGTGCTTTATTTGGCGTATCCTTTTGTTTCCATTCTTTTGGGTAATTCTTTCCCGCAAATGGTAACATACATCATGCCTTGCCCCGTAATCAGCATAAGCATGACGGTTTATGCTGGCTATAAAAGAAAAAATAAGCTGCTCCTCGCTTTATTGACTATATGGGGATTGACCGGGATAAAATCAGTAATCTTCAACGCCTATGAAGATATAATTCTACTGATTTGCGGTTTGTATGGTATCGTGCTGCTGGCAAATGAAACACGGCAATCAAGCAAGAAATAAACATGGTGTCATTTATCGCTATTCCAGCGGTCACGCTCCACGGCATGACCGCTTTTTCATGTCCGGATTATGCGGTAAAGACGGCTTGTGTCCGGCTGCGCTTTCCGCTTCCAGCACTTTCATCATCTTGTCGGCGGCGGTCGTGCCTTGCATGAAGTAGCCGGAAACCACAAGGACGGTGTTCCCCCGGCGTACTTCTGTCACGCAATCCGGGCAGTATTTCCCCCGGTTTGACTTGGGGAGAAAATACCCGCCGCACTCGGTACAGCCATTCCTGTCTGCCCGGTGCAAAAGGGCGGCTTCCAGTTTCCCGTTCAGCGGCAGCACGGCGGCTATGAACCAGCGACACAAGAGAGAATAGCTGATACTCTGGACGCATACGCAAGGCTCGCCGTTATCCAGCAAGATACAGTTGCCGTTATCGTAGTTGCAGCACTCATGCACAAGGCGGCGGGCGGCTCTGTACTGTGGGTAGTCCATGTAGGGGCGTTTACCGTTCATTTTCCCGCCCCTTTCCCCGTTCCGGCTCACGGCGCAATATTTTGTCAAGATTGCTTTTCACGGTCTGCAATTCCCGGACGTTCTCTTTCTTCTCCCGGTACTCGTTGTAAAGGGCGTTTTTCTCTTTGGTAAGCTGCTCAATCTCGGTCTGTAATGCTTTGGACGCTGG
>ERZ808040.1904-NODE-1904-length-12930-cov-61.144791_pt1 | contig 12930 bp, 11 predicted proteins | sample MGYA00380191_ERZ808040 | MGnify/ENA primary metagenome ERZ808040 (study PRJEB31490, sample SAMN06133395) | mouse gut metagenome | isolation source: J6 | host: mice | place: China: Chengdu | collected 2015-05 ... | reverse complement strand
AAGTCAAAGTTTTGCATGGTGTCATTCCTTGTTTTTACATAGTTTAGGGGAATGACACAGAATTTTGAACACTACCTTTTTATCACCTCATCAGACTCAGGTTCTCTAGTGATTGACAGCATTACTGCCGGTGGTAAGCTTGAAGCACCTGTGTTGCAGCGTATCTTCTGGGCCATTGATCAAGGTATGATTGCTATTGCCCTACTCTATGGCGGTGGTGAGGCAGCTCTAACCTCTTTACAGTCTGGCTCTGTCAGTACAGGATTGCCGTTCACATTTGTATTGATAGTTATGTGCTTTAGCTTGTTCTTAGGTCTAAGACGTATTTATAAGGCTCGTGAATGGTTATTTGATGAGCTTGAAAAGTATTAATCTATTATAATTAGTGGTAACAGGCCAGGTATTTCCGATACCTGGCTTTTTACTTCAAACTGCTCTATTTGTCTCTCTCTTATCGCTTACTTTTGACTTATTAATTTTAACTATTTTGTCTTTATAGGCCGTTATCATTAATGAGTCCTTTTAATTATTAGACCTTATGATAAATAATTCTGAAGCAGAGCCCGTCTCTCGCCGAACCCAATATATTCAAGTTATCTTAATGGGCATCAGTGCTTTTGTGATGAACACCACTGAGTTCGTCCCGGTTGCCCTATTAAGTGACATTGCTCAAGACTTCTCCATTACCACCGCTGAGACGGGGTGGATGCTGACCTTGTACGCATGGATTGTGGCCGCCATGTCACTGCCCTTGATGCTGCTTACCAGTAAGTTTGAGCGCAAGCGACTACTGCTTAGTATTTTTGCCTTATTTATCGTAAGTCATATGCTATCCGTGGTCGCTTGGAGCTTTAACGTCTTATTGATTAGTCGGGTCGGCATCGCTTTTTCTCATGCCATATTTTGGTCGATTACTGCTGCCATCGCCATTCGTATCGCGCCTGAGGGCAAAAAGGCATTTGCTTTAAGTGTGGTAGCCACGGGCACCTCTCTGGCTATGGTGCTTGGTGTGCCCTTAGGGCGTATCATCGGTCAGCTTTATGGTTGGCGCACTACTTTTGGCGGTATTGGCTTTGTGGCTCTGGTAGTATTTGTATTGCAGGCAAGGCTGTTGCCGACGTTACCCAGCATGTTTAAAGGCTCATTTAGAAAAGTCCCTGAGCTGTTAAAGAACCCTTTATTGGTTTGTTTATACGTGCTAATTTTCACCGTATTTACTGCCCACTACACCGCCTACTCATACATCGAGCCTTTTATGCGTGAAATTGGGGCCATTAGTGAAAACTACGCTACCTTTATCTTATTGCTATTTGGTGGTGCGGGTATTATCGGCAGTGTGTTATTTAGCCGCTGGGGGGACAGACACAGCACCCTACTGATGCTGGTTTCTATTATTATCATGCTGGTATCGATGACGACTTTATTAATTACGGTAAATTCGATTTGGGTACTTAGCCTGAATGCGACCTTGTGGGGAACCGCATTAATGCTGCTTATCATCTCGATGCAGGCCAAAGTGTTGATGGTAGATTTACACGCCCAAGACATGCTGATGTCTATGTTCTCAGGCATTATTAACTTAGGTATAGGAACCGGTGCATTATTTGGTGGCTATGCCGTGACTCACATCTCGTTATCTAGTGTGGGCTATGTGGGGGCAGCGATTAGCTTAATGGCCTTACTGCTGATGCTATTTATGATAAAACGATTCCCTGTTCTACGTGCTTGAGCATAAATAAGTGCTTAATCATAAAAAAGCCCTACTAAGCTTAGCCTAGTAGGGTTATTTTTTATCTTAAATTTATCTTATTATCTGGTAATGACTGCTATATCTTACTCACTAATAAAAGCAATTTTGGTCATTTCAGCTTCACTAGCCAGTGCTAGCACTTGAGCCACAGTCTCATAACGGGCTTCTTTATCCGCACGCAGATGAATAGAGGCATCAGAGTGACTCTGTGATTCTTCGGCCAAACGGGTTTGCAACTGCTGCAACGTTAGTGGCTCCTCATCCCAAAAAACCCCTGCGTCTTTATCAATACTAATTTGGATCACTTTAGGTTCTACTGGCTGTACCGTGGCACTGGTCTGTGGTAAATCTAAAGGCACTGAAGGATTGAGCACCGAAGCGGTTACTAGAAATATAATCATCAATACCAACATGATATCAATTAAGGGAATGAGGTTGATCTCATTCATTGCTTGCATATCATCATCGCCTAATTGAAAAGCCATGTCGCACTCCTATCTGGGAATTTCGTTCTGGTTTTCTGATTTTGCGGTAGCGCCCAAAAGACCATAAGCGGTATCATTGGCGATAAATAGTGTCTTACGATTGATACGCATCGCAATGTTGTAGAAGATAACAGCAGGAATGGCCACGGCTAGCCCCAAGCCCGTCATGATTAAAGCCTCCCCCACAGGCCCTGCCACTTGACTCAAGCCTGCCTGCCCTGTCTCACCGATACTGTGTAAGGCATGAAATATCCCCCAGACTGTTCCAAATAGACCAATAAAAGGAGCGATAGCTGCCGTTGTGCCTAATATCGCCAACCCTTTTTCGCCCTCGAAACGATAACGACCAATCTCTTTTAACAAGATTTGCTCTACCACAGTTTTTCGCTCTGAGCTATCTAAGGTGATTATATTCTTAGACTCACTAATGACCGCCTGTTGCAAATCAGTCGAAACGGTTTGTTTTAGCTTACTGCTTTGATAAAGACGCAATACTCCCGTTATCCAAGACGCTATCGACAAGGCCAATAGGCTAAAAAACAAAAACTTGGTAACAACATCGGTATATTGCCAATAAGCTGCAAAATCCATGTTCAATCCTTAATGATAGATAGGGTGTTTTTTTATAAATCAGGGCCAATCAAGCAATGTTTATCAGCCCACGAATATCTCTTGTATCGCTTTAGCTAAGCTCAGTTATTCAACTATATACTCAATAGGCAGGTTTATTAGCCCCACTACAGGCGACTTGTCTTGCTCAAAAGGATGCAGCTTACTTTTTTTAACCTGACTAATGGCCGCCTTATCTACTGCTGTATTGCCCGAGGATTTGGTCACTTTCACATCAGCGACATTGCCTTGTTTATCTACGGTCACCGCCAATATAACAAGATACACATCTCCTGAATTTGACTTTCTAGCGACCTGCGGCGGCACCTCAAGTCTAGGCTTACGCTTCCAGCGGGCTTGGTTGGCTGAGAAGCTTTTGGGCTCATTACTGGCCGCGGCTTCTCTTGCAGCTTGCTCTCTTGCAGCTTGCTCTCTTGCAGCTTGCTCTCTTGCAGCTTGCTCTCTTGCAGCTTGCTCTCTTGCAGCTTGCTCTCTTGCAACCTGTTCTCTTGCTGCTTGCTCAATCAAACGCTGATGTTCAATAGCATCAAAATTTGGCTTAGTAGGTACTTCAGGCTGTACGTCTTGGTGAATGGTCTGTTGAGAAGTTTGCTGCTTGTTCAGCGGTTCTTCAGTATTAGTTTCAACCTTAGCTTCTGACTTACTCTGCGCTTTCTGGATAGCTTCAGGCTCATTTTTTTCGACTGGCTTAGGCTTAGGTTGAATTTCAGGTTCAGGCTTCACGGATTCTGTTGGTTTTGTGACAGGCTTAGGCTGTGACTGAACTTTCGTCACCTGCTCCTGAGTTACTTGAGGGGTGTTTGGTTTGGTTTGGACAGCAGTCGGAGGTTCTACTGCTTCTTGCATAGACAGCATTTGGATCTCAATGGGCTTAACCTCTTCTGGCTCTTTGATTACTGGCTTTGGCCCTTGCATGTGTACCAGAGCAGCCGCTATCCCTACATGCATCGCCAGCACCGCAATAGCCGTTGCGGCATTAACTTTAATTAGATTTGATTTGTCGCTTGTTTTTTTCATCATAAGAAATAAAGCCAGGTTTTAGATCTCTGTTAATTAAAGTTATTTTTACTCATTTATTTTTCAGTGCAAAATATATGAAATCGCTTTATATGTAAATAAGAATTATTATCATTTATGATATTTTTCTTTTCTCATCAGCTCATTATCTCTTAAGGCTAAGTATTTTTTTAGTAGATACGCTTAACAAATAGTCACAATTGATAACCTGTGAACACAAAACTCGAGTGCAGCAACATGTTAGAATACGCAGCTTTAGCCTCTGATATCCCTTTTAAATCAAGATTTTACTCGGATTATTTAATTATTGGATTTCACCATGACCATTGCCAAGATTACTCAATCAACTAAGACCTTAAGCTGTGCTTTGTTACTATTATCACCGCTTGTCGCGACCGCTGCGACCCCGCAAAAATGGCAAATTAACCCTCAAAAAACCAACGTAAACTTTGAGGTGTCTTATCTAAAGAAGTCTATGATTAAAGGCACATTTAACAAGGTTGACGGCACCATTAATTATGATGAAAATAAACCGCAAAACACGACTGTGCGTTTTACGGTTTATACAGATAGCGTGGATACTGACCTAAAGCCGCGCGACTATTTTATTCGTCGCAAAGAGCTATTAAATACTAAGCAGTACCCCACCATTAAATTTACCTCTTCAGGTGCCAAGTTAAAAAACCCAAGAGAAGGTCATGTCACTGGCAAATTTAATGCCTTAGGTCAAAGCAAGCCCATGACGGTGAAAGTGACTCTGAATGCCGTTTATACCCAGTCAAAAACTGAACCAAGTGCCTTAAAATTTAAGGCCACAGCCCTGGTTAATCGTCATGACTTTAGTGTAACAGCCTTCCCAGGTATCTTTGGCACAACTATTCCTATTGTTATCACCGGCGAGCTAATGCCTGCCAAATAACTTTTTTAATTTAAGCAAAAAAGCTTGGAATTAAAACGAAGATCCTGGCTGGGTTAGAAACTCTATCTCCTCTGCGGTAGACTGACGACCCAAGATCTCATTACGATGAGGATAACGGCCAAAGCGATCAATAATCACTTTATGTCTAATCTCAAAGCCATAGACGGTCTCATCTGTATATTGCTTAAATAACGGTTCTGCTTGCTCATGGATGAGCTTCGACTCACTGTGCATATAAGGCATTAGAAGCAATTGACGCGCCGCCACACTATCTAATTCTTGTAGCACGCCAGCTGCCACTGCTTCTTGAGCCAAGACCAAGGCCATTGTATCTTGAGCAAATGCCTTCGCTGTATCACGATAGATATTTCTTGAAAACTGATCCAGCACAATAATCTCAGCCAAACGCCCTTCTGGACACTCTCGCCAATCAAATAACTCTGCTGCGGCAGCTCGCTGTAACGTTGACTCAAAGCGCTGAGTCAGTAGCTCATCGAAATCCTTATCTTTTTCAAAGAATTTCTGGGTGCCAACTTCATTAAAACAAAATTCTATGATGTCTTGATACATATTCTACCTTATGTGATTGTTAGTTAATGGGAGGGTTACCTTATTTTTGATAATAATTTTTGACTATATTTTTTAACTATAACGCTGGATAAGCTTCAATTGCAGCGGCTTAACATAATAGTCTGCCTTTTATGAGCTCATACTAGGCCTACCTTTCATACTATACCTACTTATAGTAACAATAAGCTGTCATTGCTAGCAAAAGTTCACTGACGGCTCACTATTCAAAACATTGTAAGCCTCTAGCCTTGCTATAATTATCAAACTATCAATTTTGGAGTTCTTATTATGACTATACATAATTTAGATAATCGTACTGCCCCTATTAATCCTAAAGCGTCAAAAGCTAAATTGTTAGGGGTTGCCGCCTTGTGTTCGTCTGCTTTGGCCTTTACTGCTTGCCAGCCTGCTGCAGAAGACACTACCCATGAAGCAGATACCGAAGTGACCACAGATAATATGGAGACGCATGATACCACTATGGATCATGACGAGCATGACATGGACTCTGATATGGCAGAGCATGCGGCCACTACTGACTTTGGTAAAGAGTATATGGACAGCATGAATGACATGCATGAAGATATGATGGCAAGCATGCAAGCCAATGATGCGGATGTCGCCTTTGCTAAAGGTATGCTGCCACACCATGAAGGTGCTGTAGATATGGCAGAGATTCAGCTGAAATATGGTAAAGATGAAACCATGCGCAAGCTTGCAGAAGACGTTATTGCCGCTCAAGAAGCTGAAATTAAGCAGATGGAAAACTGGTTAGAGGCCAACCCAGATACTGAAGAGCAGCCTCACACCAATGAGATGCGTCAAGCTTATGATGCGAGCATGAAGTCAATGCATGATGACATGATGCAGGGTATCTTAAGTGAAGATGCTGACATGGCATTTGCTAAAGGTATGTTACCTCACCACGAAGGTGCTGTAGCCATGGCAGAAGTACAGTTAAAATATGGTAAAAATGAAGAGATGAGAAAGCTGGCTCAAGAAATCATTGATGCACAAAAAGCTGAAATTGATTTAATGCAAAACTGGATCAATGAACATTCTTAATTTAAGCCATTAATCCACGCCATCAAGTGTTTCAAGCTACAAGTTGCCAATCAAGTAACATTGAAGCTCAAGTAACTAAGCAACATTGAAACACCGATAATTAGAGGTCTGATAAAAATCAGGCCTCTTTTTTTGACTAATTTTTAGTGGCTATTTTTATTTTAAACTAAAATTTCCTTTAAATTCAATACCAACCTCCCACCTTTATTTATAACCCAAGGTTTAATAATTTTCCTTGTATTCTTATAACTTGCTGTTAATATACCCCCAAAATTCGTTATCAGTTAACTAGAACATCAGGGTTAATTTTAATAAATTGCTGTTTAGCAACCAGTTTTAATAGGGATATAAAAATTATGAGTAGCTCGATTTTGAAGGCCATTAGCTATGCTGGGGTATATGTGGGCGCCGTTATTGGGGCAGGCTATGCCAGTGGTCAAGAAGTTTTACAGTTTTTTGCAGGCTACGGCTTGGTAGGTATCATTGGCGCTATTATTACCACGATTATGTTTATCTGGTATGGCTCGGTATTTATGGAGCTGGGCAATAGACTACAAACCTGTAGCCACCGAGATGTACTCAACTATTTATGTGGTAATAAATTAGGCTTTATCGGCGATTATGTGCTGCTGTTCTTCATGTTTGGCTGTGTGAGTATCATGTTCTCAGGCGGTGGTGCGGCGATTAATGAGTATTGGGGCTTGTCAGTGATGACGGGTAAATTAATCATTGCTAGTATGACTTTAGCGACCGTTATTTTTGGTTTCTCCTCTTCAGTTCGTGCCTTGGGTATCGTCTCCCCTATTATCATCTTTAGTGTAATTGCCATCTCTTTAGTGACTCTAAGCGCACACTTTGATCAGTTATCTACTGTCGATGAGAGCCTGCAAAACCTAACGCCGACTTTAGCCACGCCATTATGGTGGACCTCAGCTGTCGTCTATGTGTCGTATAACGTGAGCTTAGCTACTTCAACTTTGACGGCCATGGGCGGTAAAGAGTCGAGCTTAAAGACCCTTAGAATTGCTGGCGTCATGGGCGGCTTCTTCTTAGGCTTATGTTTGTTATTCATCACTGTGGCCTTGTTATCTGACTTGACCAACGTTATTGAATATCAAATTCCTTTCCTACAAATCGCTAATAATATCAGCCCATTAGTGGGTATCTTATTTAGCATCGTATTGGTAGTTGCGGTATTCACCACGGCTGTAACCAACTTGTATGGCTGTGTGATTCGTTTTTATGATTCACAAAAGAACCCCACTCAATTCCGTACGTTAACCATTAGCCTTGTGGTATTGTCTTTATTGGCCTCTTTATTCCCATTTAGCACCTTAATTAATGTGCTATATCCTGCTCTAGGCTTATTGGGTATGGTAATTATGGTTTGTGCTTTATACAAAACCGTAACCGGTCAGGTATTCTCAAAAGACGGCGCCAAGCTGTAAGACTTTAATAAAAACTTCTAATAGCTTGTAGTTAATAGTTTATAGACAGTAGCTTATATGCAGTAAAGATCCCGCTACCTTAAAGGTAGCGGGATTTTTATTTTAACGTCTAGTGGCTCGATTAAAACTGGCTGAATTAGAACTGATAAGTGACAGAGGCTTTGATATTACGGCCTGGCTCAAAGTCAGTTGCAACCTGGTCTGCACTTATACGAGAAGAGTGACTGGCATAGGTCTCATCAAAGATATTGTAAACGCCAAGGGTTGCTTTTATATCTTGGAACTGACGAGGTGCGTAACTCATATAAACATCATGCACATCATAACTTGGCTTACTAACGCCGCTATTATCTGTGATTGAGGCCACATACGTACTGCGCCAGCCTAGCCCCACTTCACTGCTTGGGTCATAGTTTAAGTTGACCATATAACGATCGCCTGAGTCTGCACTGCCACCACTGACTGAAGGAATGCTGTTGCCTGTTTTATCCCCTTCACTACGAGCGCGTGAGTAGCTTAGACCCATACCAAAGTTATTGGTGGTATAGTTGGCGGCCAGCTCTACGCCTTTGATTTCATAATCCTCATCGCTGTTGATCATACCTTGGCAATCTTGCAAATTCCCTGCCGAACCCCGTGCTCCAGTGGTGCAGTTTAGACCATAGCGACCAGCACTATCTCCTGTTCTGATAAACTGCTGATAGTTCTCAATATTTGACTTAAAGTATTTGGCACTTAACTGCAAAGCATCGTTGGCTGTGGTCAAGTCACGTAGCGTGGTAGAAATACCTACTTCAGAGTTATAACCTTCCTCTGGCTTCAAGTCTTTATTAACGTAAATGCCTTTACCATCTCTATTAAATATCGCTTGCCCTAAGTCAGGACCATTAAACAGCTCAGTGTAGCTGGCAAAAATCTGAGTGCGCGGGGCAATCTCATAACTGGCAGCTAAGGCACCGACAACATTATCATAGGTTTTGCCACCTGAAATGAATTCTGGTGATTCATAACGGTCGTATCGCACTCCAGGTGTTAATGTCAGTTTATCAATCTGCCATTGGTCTTCTAAATAAACTGAAGTTGTCTTTGCACTGTCATCTCCTGATACTGGCTCTTTAGTTTCGCGATCCAGTCCATCGTAGCTTCCTTCTTTTTTATAATGTTCTACACCAGCGATAAGCTTATGATTGCCAAAACTACTGTCAATCTCACTGGTATTTTCAACTTTAGCACCGGTGGTTTGTACTTTTGCTTCCCACTCATAGCCAGCTTTATCATCTGAATCGCGTAAAATTTGGGTCTTGCTTTGATACACGTTTGCAGAAACATCAATCAAGGGGCTGGCGGGATTAAAGCCATAATCTACATTATAGGTATCGCGCTTAACTTGCTGCGGGATAGGGTCTTCAGGTCTTGAAGGAAAATCTGGGCGAAATGGGAAAACCCCTTTTTTCTCAGTACGGCTAAAGCTGGCTCCAATACGGTGGTCATCTGCAAAGCTTGCGCCCGCTTTTAATAAGATGTTCTCCGCCTTACTGTCTTCAAACAGCTCACGCCCCTCACCATCTTCACCAGAGTCAATATCACGCTTACCATAATAAGCCAGTAAGTCCACATTCTCTGTTGGCGCGGCAAATACCGTTGCTGAGGTTAACAGCTCATCATTATTACTGGCATAACCGGTATGTAGCTTGGCACCCATGGTTTGACCAGGTTTTAATAAATCAGCAGCATCCACCGTTTCAAACGCTACCGCACCGCCTAAAGCATCATTGCCTAAGGTGACTGAGTTATTTCCGACAGCCACTTCAGTTTGCTTTAATAAATCTGGGTCAATGGTCACATCACCCATGTGATAAAACAAAGCCCCTTCTTGACGGGCCCCATCAATACTCACTTTTAGGTTGGTGTCATCCAGACCACGCACGCGAATACGCTGGTTTACGGAAGAGGTGCCACCTACAGTTACCCCCGGCACAACTTCCAAAAAGTCACTTAAATGAGAGGCTTGTTGGGCAGGCGTATAGTCTTCATTATAAACAGCTTCATTTTGCGCCTTATCTCTTGCCGAGTTACTGGCAGTGACTGTCATCATCAATTTTTAAGGTGTGATTTTTTACTTACCGCTTACCTAACAACAATAATTAAGCAAAGTACAAAAATTATTTTTCTGCTGTAAACCTTGATTCTAAAAGGGTTATGACACTTTAGACGATTAAGTTAAAAAAACAACTATTAACATTCGTTTAAAATGAATGTTATAATCCCCCAAAATCGTTAGCGAAGGCTTAATGACTTACCCTACTCTCTATTTTTGAGGATATTATTTTTCATGATATAGGGGAAATTATTGACCGATTTTTGAAATACTTAAGTATTAAAGGCTAAGGCTATTGAGTATTAAGGGCTATTGAGACCCAACTTTAACCTTAAACATTCCTTTTATATATATGTTTAAAATTTCTTTAGGAGTATGCTATGGGTGAGTACAAAAAGTACTGGTGGGGTTTGATCGCCATCCTAATTGTCACCTTCTCTTTCTTAGGCTGGGGCGGAGTTGAAATTTATCGCACAGCGCCCCCTATTCCTGACCAGTTTGTAGACCGTAATGGTCAGGTTATTATGACCAAAGACGACATTTTAGACGGCCAATCTGCTTGGCAACGTACCGGGGGACAACAATTGGGCTCGGTACTAGGCCATGGGGCTTATCAAGCACCAGACTGGACCGCAGACTGGCTACATAGAGAGTTAGTAGCTTGGCTAGATATCAAGTCCAACGAGCTATACGGGGTTGATTATGACGCCACCACGGACGATCAAAAAGCAGTACTAGATGCACAGGTCAAAAAAGAATATCGCGGCAGTAGCGTTGATGACACCAATACTGTTGTGTTGTCACAGACCCGTATTGAAGCAATGAATGAGGTTGCGCCTTACTATATTGGTCTATACGGAGATGATCCGGCACTACAAAAATCGCGTGAAAACTTCGCGATGAAAAATAACACCATCAGTGATGATGTGGCCAAACAGCGGTTAACCAATTTCTTCTTCTGGACCACTTGGGTTGCTTCAGCACAGCGCCCAGGCACTGAAGCGACTTATACCAATAACTGGCCGCATGAACCGATTATTGACAACGTACCCACCACTGAAAACGTCATGTGGTCGGTTGCTAGTGTGGTGTTCTTAATCGCTGGTGTGGGTTTATTAATCTGGGGTTGGGCGTTCTTACGTAAAGAAGATGATATCGAGCCTAAACTGGTTACTCCTGAATCAGACCCTCTAACCAAAATCGCCTTAACGCCTTCCCAAAAAGCTTTAGCAAAATATGGCTTCTTGGTGGTTGCTTTATTTGTTTTCCAAGTGTTTATCGGTGGCTTCGTGGCTCACTATACAGTTGAGGGTCAAAACTTCTATGGTATCCCCGTAGCAGACTACTTCCCCTACTCTTTAGTGCGTACTTGGCACATTCAATCTGCGTTATTCTGGATTGCCACAGCCTTCTTAATGGCCGGTTTATTCTTAACCCCAATTATCAACGGCGGTAAAGACCCCAAGTTCCAAAAACTGGGCGTTGATATCCTGTGGGTAGCTTTAATCATTGTTTGTGTGGGCTCTTTTGCTAGCCAATACTTCTCAATCGCTGAAATCATGCCAGCCAAATACAACTTCTGGTTTGGTCACCAAGGTTATGAATTCATCGACTTAGGCCGCTTCTGGCAGATCCTAAAATGGGTCGGTATTTTAATCTGGTTAGTATTGATGTCGCGCGGCATTATGCCTGCCTTTAAAAACAAAGGCGATAACAACCTTCTGGCTATCTTCTTCGCCTCCGTGGTCTGTGTGGGCTTATTCTATGGTTCGGGTTTATTCTACGGCGAGCGTACGCATCTAACCATCATGGAATACTGGCGCTGGTGGGTGGTTCACCTATGGGTTGAAGGCTTCTTTGAAGTATTCGCTACGGTTTCCTTGGCCTTTATTTTCTACAACTTAGGCTTAGTGAACAAAAAGATTGCTACCGCCTCTTCTATCGCTTCAGCCGCTTTATTCTTATTGGGCGGTGTACCAGGCACTTTCCACCATTTATATTTCTCAGGTACCACCACGCCCGTTATGGCCATTGGCGCCTCCTTTAGTGCTTTAGAAGTGGTTCCTTTAATTGTGCTAGGCTACGAGGGCTATGATCACTGGTCTATGCAGCACAAATCTGCTTGGATGCATAAACTTAAATGGCCAATCATGTGCTTTGTTGCCGTGGCTTTTTGGAACATGTTAGGAGCCGGTGTCTTTGGGTTTATGATTAACCCTCCTGTCTCTTTGTTCTACTTACAAGGGTTAAATACCACAGCGGTTCACTCACACGCAGCACTATTTGGGGTGTATGGCTTCTTAGCACTAGGCTTTGTGTTACTGGTGATGCGCTATATCCGCCCCGATTATGTGTTCAGCGATAAGCTGATGAAAACAGGCTTCTGGATGCTAAACCTAGGCTTGGTATTAATGATTGCCACAAGCTTATTGCCAATCGGTATCTTCCAAGCTCATGCCTCAATCACTGAAGGTCTATGGTATGCACGCAGTGAAGGCTTCTTACAGCAAGACTTCCTAGTAATGCTAAGATGGATTCGCACCTTTGGTGACGTGGTATTTATCATTGGTGCTGTCTGTGTGGCTTGGCAGGTGGTGAAGCTCACCTTTGCTAAACCTTCTCATAGCAGCTACCAACCTAGCAGCCCGGTAAATAAATAACTAGGTAAATAAATAACTGTACTGCAAATGGTTCGATTTTTAACCAAAAGGCCCTGTCGATAGACAGGGCTTTTTGTCTTTTTATGGCCTTATCTTTGCTCTATTAAACCACTAAGGTGGAATAACCTTATATCAATTCTAAAAAATAAAGTATAATACAACCAACTCAACAACATAATAGAATCATATGCCGAAAAAGACCCTTAGAAATCATAAACTCACAGACCACGATTTTCTGCAATTATCTAAAACAGAAGGCAATGCCAGAGCGAGAATCAGACTGCTCAT
>ERZ808040.1900-NODE-1900-length-12957-cov-7.964596_pt1 | contig 12957 bp, 13 predicted proteins | sample MGYA00380191_ERZ808040 | MGnify/ENA primary metagenome ERZ808040 (study PRJEB31490, sample SAMN06133395) | mouse gut metagenome | isolation source: J6 | host: mice | place: China: Chengdu | collected 2015-05 ... | reverse complement strand
TCAGACCTGCTGAGTTCTTGATTTTTTCCTATCTCTGCTATCACAGCTCCACCAGCGAACCCACCCTGAAAGAAATTGCGACTGGTGTCCACATGACGACGGACACAATGAAAAAGTATCTGGACAGTCTGAGAGCGAAGAAACTCATCGGCGAAGATGGTACGCCTGTGCTCAAGAGCAAAGACAAAAAATTTTTCACTCTGCCTAACGAGGTGTTTCTGTTGCGGCTCTCACCCTCTGCGTTTGTGGTCTACGCCTATCTGCTGCTGATCGAGGATCGCCGGACGCACACCTGCCACCCAAGCTACAACACCATCGCCGCCACGACGGGTCTGGCAAAGAACACCGCGATGAAAAGTGTCAGCACACTGTTGGAGATGGGGCTCATCGCAGTGGAGTCCAGCAGCTATTTCGACAAGTGCGGGATGAAATGGAAGGGCAACAACCTCTACACGATCCTGCCGGTGCGGGCGGCAGTGGATGCGTTACATCGACGGCAGCTCCGTCAACTGGAGTTAGATGCGGAGCGTAGACGTACTCTCCAGAAGCAAAAGAAATACAACAACCGTCACCCCAGAGCGGCCCCGTGTGCCACAGCTGTCGCTGAGGCAACCCCCTGGCCCATCCCAACAGTGCAAGCCGCTGTGCGCCCGTTGAACGCCAGTGTACAGGGGGACGATAAGGAGCAGGATAAAAGCGTGGCGTCTTTCGCCGCCCCGCCGCCCACTTCTGCCCGCAGTGCGGGCAGTTTACGAGGGACGAGGATGGGGTCACAAGCAGAGAGGAAAACACAAATTGAGGTCACCCACAGGCCGAACCGAGTCGTTGCAAGGGATTGAGGCGATGTCTTTGGGCAAAAAGGGAGGGATTTTGGATGGATAGCAAGAATGACAACCGTTTTCCACTGCGTCTGGATGATGTGACCCGGTGGAAGATCGAAAGCTGGTACAAGCAGGATGACTGTCAGAGCCGCAATGAGTTTGTGGTGAAGGCGGTGAATTTCTATGCCGACTTCCTGGCCGGACAGGTGAACGGTGTTCTCCCGGCAGCGATCCAGTCCGCTATCGACGGGCGGCTGGGGATGTTCGAGGACAGGCTGGCCCGGCTTTTCTACAAGCTGGCCGTAGAGATGGACATGGGTATGAGCGCCATCCTCGACTGTATTCAGTTGGATGCGGACTACCTACGAAAGTTGCGCTCAGATAGTGTGAAAAATGTGAAGGCCACCAACGGTCTGCTGACCTTCGAGCAAAAAGCCAGGGAGCAACTGGATGATGGAACAGGTGATGACCAATGGCCAGACTGATCGTTAAGAGTCCCTACATCAGCGGCAGCGGTGTTGGTGGCTACCTGAAGTACATCGGTACCCGCGAGGGCGTGGAGCTGCTGCCCGCCGGCTATATGGAGTACATGGCGGATCGCCCGCGCTCTCACGGCCTCTTCGGTGATGAGGACAACGTGGATATGGACGATGTCATGAAAGAGCTGAACGAGTACCCCGGCAACATCTGGACGCACATTATTTCCCTCAAACGGGAGGATGCCGAGCGGCTGGGATACGACCACGCCGCTCAGTGGCGCAACCTGATCCGAACTCACCGCAACGAGATCGCCGCCGCAATGAATATCCCACCCAGCGACTTCCGCTGGTACGCCGCCTTCCACGACGAGGGTGGCCACCCCCACATCCACATGATGGCGTGGTCGGCAAAACCCGGTCAGGCGTACCTCTCCAAAGATGGTATTCGCAAAATCAAGTCTGTGTTGACCAACGACATTTTCAAGCAGGAGATGCTCCACACCCACGAGCAGAAGTCCACCTCCAGAGATGAACTGGTGCGCAAGGCCAGAGGGGAACTGAAGTCTCTGGTTCAAGAGATGCAGACCAGCATCGGCAGCCATCCGGAGGTGGAAGCGTTGATGATGACGCTGGCCACTCAGTTGGAAACAGTAACAGGTAAGAAAAAATACGGCTACCTCCCCAAAGCGGTGAAGAAAACTGTGAATGAAATCGTCGATCAGATGGAGCAGCTGCCCGTCATTGATGAATGCTATCAAGTCTGGTGGGAGCTCCAGTGTCAAATAGAAGATTTTTACTCGGAGAAAGAGCGCCGACGTCCGCCGCTCTCTGAACAGAAAGAGTTCCGGTCTATCAAAAATGCGGTCATCCAGGAGGCGAAGAACATCCGCATGGGTAAGGTCACTTTCGAGGATGAGGAGATGGAGGAAGCTACAGATTCCTCTGACCTGTCATACGACTGCTGGGGGCTGTGGATGGTCACCCAGGATAACACTGCTCCGATAGCAGACAGAGATGAAGCGGCGGCACAACTCATCAGCAAAGCCGAAAGTGGTGATCCCAGCGCACAGTATCTTGTGGGCAAGCTCTATCAGGACGGCCCAGTACTAATCCCGGATAGTGTGGAGGCCCGATACTGGTTTGACCAGTCGGCTCGACAAGGCTACACACCAGCGCAGTATGCTTTGGGTAAGCTGTATCTCAGCGATGACACAGAAGTCTGTGACACGGTGTTGGGAGTCCAGTGGCTGGAGTACGCTGCCCACCACGGAAGCGACTGCGCCGTCTACCGTCTGGGCAAAGAGTATCTCAAGGGTGAGATCGTGGCGAGAGACTCTGCCAAAGCGTTGGAGTACCTCACGCAGTCCGCTGGGGCTGGAAATCAGTACGCACAATATGCCCTGGGCAAGCTGTATCTGGACAGCCAGGATCGGGAGCAGGCGCATTACTGGTTCACCCGGTCAGCCGCACAAGGAAATGAGTATGCTCAGTTCTTCCTGGACCGCTGGGATGACCTGAAGCCGCCCTCGGTCATGCTGTCCGTCACCCGGCTGCTCCACCAAATGGGTCGTATTTTCCAAGAGCAGGCGCCAGTTCCAACTGTCCCTGGTGGTATCCAAATCGACCGAAAGCGGCTGGTACAGCTCAGAGAAAAGAAAATCGCCATGGGCCACAAGGCGGACGATCATGAGGAACAGGTCCCGAGCCAGACGATGGCGATGGGGTAGCCGTCAACTGCACCACCGTCTGCAAAGAGAATTGGCGACTCCCAATATGATAAGTTTTTGATAACTCTGCGAAAAAGGGATGGCTATTCAAGCCCGGTTAGGGTATTGTGTGTTGCTGATAAGGAGGCAGGTAAAATGAGAAAAACCTTGGAGGATCTCTACTATGGCAACATCACACCTAATGAGCAGAGGATGACACCTGACTCAGAGCTGGAAAAAGCGGTAGCTCGTGTCACCAAATATGAAAATCAGCTCATGGAACAGCTGGAGGAAATCGATCAGGAGACTCTTACAAAACTCATCCGGTCACAGCATGAGATCAACAGCATCACAGCAACCGAGAATTTCATCCTGGGCTTCCGGCTGGGAGTCAGGCTAATGGCCGAGTGCATGGACGAAAACGACGGTGATATTCGGACTGGAGGTGAATAACAAATGGCAAAGCGCAGACCGTCTGGCGACGGCATGGTGCGCAAGCGGGACGACGGTCGCTGGGAGGGCCGCATCGTGGTAGGACACAAGGAAAACGGCGACTCTATCTTCCGCTACGTCTACGCTGATAATCAAAAAGAGTTGACTGCAAAGCTCCGCCAGAATATCGACGCCTACCAAGGCATTGACCTAACGGAGCAGAGCAGGATGACTCTCGGGGAGTGGCTGGACACATGGCTGGAGCAGATGGCGGTCATCCTCCGGCCTGGCACGCTGGAACACTATCGCAGAGATATGGAACATCATGTGAAGCCCCGCCTGGGGGCAAAACTGCTCACCCAACTGACAGCGGCTGACCTCCGAAAGCTCTACGATGCCTTGAAGCAAAGCGGTAGGGTAAAACCTCGACATGGTCAAGACCGAGGGCTGTCCAGCACTACCGTCCACAGCATCCACACTACGCTCCACCACGCACTCAAAGCAGCAAAAGATCAGGGACTCATTCCTGTCAATCCCGCTGATGAGGTGGAGCCGCCCAAGGTAATTCACCAGCCTATGAAGATTCTAACCGAGGAGCAACTGGATATTTTCCTGACAGCGATCAAAGCCGACAAATTCTGGTACGACTTCTTCTACACCGAGCTGACCACCGGTCTACGCCGAGGAGAGATCTGTGGTCTCATGTGGACTGACTTCGATGAGCGTGACGGCGCTCTGAAAATCAACCGCACCCTTCACAGGGAAAAAGGCGGCAGGCTGGTGGCTGGGGATACCAAAACCTACGCCGGCACCCGGAAAATTGTCCTGCCGCCCAGCACAGCGGAGTTGTTGAAAGAGCGAAAGCGTAAATCCTTCTCTCCCTGGATCTTTCACGATCCACTTCGTCCAGAGGCTCCTATGAATCCCGACAGTGCCTACCGACAGCTGAAGAAATTTCTGGCGGAGGCTGGACTGCCAAATATCCGCTTCCACGACCTCAGACACACATTCTCAACTCATGCGCTGTCCAGCGGTGTGGATGCCAAAACCCTGGCTGGAATCCTTGGCCACACCAAAGCGTCCTTCACTCTGGATACCTATACCCACACCACCGGCGATATGCAGAAGCGTGCCGCTGACATTGTCGGCGGCTTTCTGACTGATTACCTTGGAGAGGAGATGAAACCGTGGCAAAACGCAGAAAGCGCGGGGACGGCGGCGTCAGCCTGAGAAAAGACGGCCGCTGGGAGGGGAGGGTAGTCGTCGGCTACGACGATAAAGGCCTCCCCGTCACCAAAAATGTTCTGGCAAAGACCAAGTCGGACTGTATCGCAAAACTCAAGGCACTGAGGGACAGCATCCAGGCTCCTGCTCCTGAACAGCCTAAACCTGGAATCCTATTGGGGGACTGGCTGGATATCTGGTATCAGACCTATAAGAAATCCAATCTCCGCCCCAATACTCAGATGTCCTACGAGCGGCGCATCTACCAGCACATCACCCCAGCCTTGGGCAATATCCAGATGGACAAACTGACCACCAACGACATCCAGCAGTTCTACGCTAAACTCAAGCAGGGCGGCAGACTGCTCCGGTCTGAATTATATGGTGAAGGACTGTCCGACCAGACTGTTCGGGGCATCCACACCACCCTCTATGCCGCACTGGACAAGGCCGTTGCGGAAAAGCTCCTCTTCCGCAATCCCGCCGATGGCTGCCGTCTCCCCTCCGCCAAAGCCAGAGAAATGCAGGTGCTTTCTCCGGAGGAAATCCAACGTCTGCTGATCCAAGCCAAAGAGGACAGTTGCTTCGAGCTTCTCCTGTTGGAGCTCTCCACTGGACTGCGGCGGGGCGAGATATGCGCCCTCCAATGGGATGACCTCAACCTCCGCACTGGGGAACTCCGAGTACAGCGACAGGTTCATCGGATAAAGAGCAAGCTGGTGGCCTCTCCACCCAAAACCAAGGCCGGTAACCGTAGCGTGGTCCTCCCCACGCCTGTGCTGAATGTCCTTAAGGCTTATAAGGAAACTATCAGCTCTCGGTGGATGTTTCCCTCCCCGGTCAGCGAGGACTCACCCAGAGACCCAGCCGCAGTTCGCAAAAGATTACAGACCGTTCTGGAACGGGCAGAATGTAAGAAAATCAGATTTCACGATCTCAGGCACACATTTTCTACCACTGCCCTGGAGCATGGGATGGATATCAAGACCCTGTCCACTATTATCGGCCATGTCTCCAGTAGCACCACACTGAACATCTACGCTCACGTTACCGATGAGATGCGCCGTACAGCGGCGGTAAAAATCGACCAGGGTATCGGCAAAACTGAGCTACAAGCAGAGAGTCAGTTAGCACCTCGGAAGCCTGTTCCCAGTACATTCCAGGCCCACAAAGGCCAGAGGCGTAAAGCGGGGACCGGATGCGTCACTCAGATCAACGAGAAGCTCTGGGAAGGACGCTACTCTCCTATCTGGCCGGATGGCAAAAGACGCCCTCGGAACATCTACGCTCACAGTGAGGAAGAGTGTGAAAAACTGCTGGCAGAGATGATCGTAGAAATGAAAGCGGAAATCACCGCTGAAAGAGTGCGTCTGAAAGCAGGCTGACAAGAATCTACGGCTCACCGAGTGTGATATCCTCTCGGTGAGCCGTTTTTCTCTGTCTGTGGCTGGTTGTGTGGTCAAATCCAAATTCAAAAAATTAAAGCAGTGAAAAAGTGCTGAAATACAAGAAAAATCCAGCCCTTCCCGCAGGAAAAACTGGACTTTCTGGAGCTGCTACCCAGATTTGAACTGGGGACCTCATCCTTACCAAGTGATTGGAAACCTCGGGAGTGCCGCTGTTCAGCACTTTCGGGGCATTTTTGTTGCGGAGGCGCATGGTCTTTGGCACTTTCCCGTCCATTGTCTCCGCCCGCTTTTTTCCGCGTGTGGGTCACGGTGTGGGTCAAACCCAAATCATGAAGCAAAGGCGGGACGCACCTCAGAGAGCGGAAGTCCCAACTTGATTGCCCGCTCCCGCTCATAGGTGACTCTGGTGATCTCCTCAATAAACCGCCGCTCTTTTTCGTCCGCGCTGGCCCATCTCACAGCATACTTCCTGCACATCTGGAAAAAAATCTCGTAAAACCGATCTTCCTCCGCATCTCTGCGGCAATACCACGCCGCATCAGATACGGGGTTTTCTTTTCTGTGTTTCATCCAAGCACCTCCTGAGTCAAGCAAGGTATGTGAAAAAGATCCGTTTCGCCGCCTCGTCCGCTATCAAATACCTTGGGGCGGAAGAAGCAAACATCGGAAGTCTTACCGCTCCAAAATCCCGCTCATAATGCCGGGCCAGTTCACCCGTCTTCGCCTCCAGCACAACGTCCCCGGCGAAGCCGTTGTCAATGGACAGCTTGATACCGTAGGCAATCATCAGCCGCCCGATTCCAGCGTACTTCGGCCTTCCGCCGTCCATCGTCGGATTCGAGCCCGGCTGGGCCTCCATATAGGCGATATGAACCACAAGCGAATGCTCCAGAATTTCGTATGCCCCCAGTGCAATCAACTCATTGCCCGCTTTCGCCGCATATTTCTCAAAACGGTCATCAGCCAAATATTCGCTGGTCCATGAAGTCTGCCAAGTCGGCGGAGAATCCGTTGACTCGGCATCCTCCTGTGTCATCGGTTCAATAGAAACTGGAACCCGCTGATGTTCTCCGTCCAGTACAAACGGCTCAAACCGCACCGCTATCACCTCTTTACAGGTAACAGTTTACCATATAGGAGCACAAAATACAAGTCCGCCACCCATACAGAATTTGCTACGCTGTAAACAATATAGGGGCTGTGGCACTGTGCAGTTCGCTTGCTTTTCACCTCTGTACTTCTCCGTTTATCCCTATCGACTTTCGCCTCCTATTTCGGTATCGTGTTGCTTGCGAAAGCCCTTTAAAATACAGAAATCAGGAGGAAAAGCAAATGACCAGTATCAAAAAGCGCACCACTGTCGCACTGACGGCAGCAATCCTCGCAACAACCCTCGCTATCCCCGCCACGGCAGTGGAGACCTCAGCCATTCGAGTGAGCAGCTACAAGGGCAGTACCCTGAAAGTGGGAGAACGCAGCGGACTCATCATCGGCCCCAGCGGTGCGGACTACACCGTCACCTCCAGCGACCCAGACACGGTGGCGGTGGAGCAGGTGCTGACCTTCTGGGTCGCCGTCGCCAAGACGGTGGGGACGGCGGAGATCACCGCTTCCAACAGCGCCGGGGAGCATGGGAGCATGACGCTGACGGTCGGCTCCACTACCCCCGCCGCGCCGGAAGCCCCCGCCAGCGGGGACAGCGCCGGCCTGACGGACAACCTGGAGATACGGCAGGAGATGATCCGCCTCATCAACCAGACCCGCAAGGCCAACGAGGTGCCGGAACTGCCGGTCAGCGAGGCCCTGATGAACGCCGCCCAAGCCTGCTCCGACCGGCGCTATACCTGGCATCACGCTCCGGAGGAGAGCCAGGCCGCTGCCGAGGCTGGATATCCCTACGGCTTCGGTGACAACCTCACTGTGTTCACCGGCACAGCCGACGCTGCCCAACGCGCCGTCGACAACTGGATCCACTCCCCCGGTCATTTCGAGACCATGATCGACCCCAGATGCGACTGTATCGGCGTGGGCGTGACCCAGTACGACGGTATCACCTACTGCTACATGTTCGTTGGAATACCCAACAGCATCAATTTCTATGCGTAAGCGAATAGTCCTCAAGGAGGGCCGTCCAGAAAACTGGACGGCCCTCTCTCGTGGTGGCAAAAACAGAGCACAGATTTACTGCTCAGATATTGCGTACCAGAAAACAAAGAATTAAAGCCTTTCATTCGGTGGGTTCTAATAAGGAGTATCTAAGAACTTCGGACTGGCGGCATGGCCCTTTGGTAAAGAGAAAGCTAATTTTACCGAACTCTTTTGGGAATGCGCCCAACATTGCAAAAGTTTTTCGTAATGTGACTGTTTTCTCCTACGGCTGACACATTTCCAACTATTGACTCACTCATGACCCGGATAGTGCAGGAACAAAGGTAGTCCAGCCGTTGCCGCTGCGCAGCTCCGCATCCCGGTCATCCGAGAGGGTAAAGACATAGACCGGCTGACGGAACCCCTTGCTGTCGGCCATGTATTCCAGAGCGCAGGCGGTAACCCGCACCTGATTGGGCTTCAGGTAATTGAACATCGGCACGTCCTGCCAGGAGAACCGGCCCGCACAAAGAAGGTCATATGCCTCTTGGGAAGATATTACAGTGGCATTCCCGTGAAGGGTGCTGACAGAGAGGGCGTTGTCCACCTCATAGAGAATACCACCCTCCGCGATGTGGCAAATCAACTCACCAGCAGTCAGTACACCATCTTCCACCACACATTCTGCCCGGAACGCATACTCGCCCCTTTCCTCGTCCACAGTAACAAATTGGGCTGCGTCAGGTACATCAATGCCCAACGTCCCCAGGGCGGTACGGAGTTCATCTTCTGTAATTCTTCCGCCTTTGTTACTGTAACGCAAGTCGCTATCCACCCGATAATCTGTGTACTCGTAAGAGCGGTCATTGTGATTTATGATCAGGTTATATGTGCGATGGTCAGAGTAGAATGTGCTGTTGTCATAGTAATTTACATCGGGGCTACCAAAATTGATTTCTGCGCCCTGCCGCCCAAGGAAGTCCACGGCAAAAGCATCACAACTTTCCGAGGTAAAGGGTTCCGTCCAATATACCCCGGATGGCCCCGGTTCATCGGATAACGCACATTCCAGTACCCACTCCACTCCTTTGGTGTCGGCAGCATAGATGGGGGCATCCTCCAAATTGCCATAGGGCTGGAAACGGTAGGCAAAGAACACACCCGTCAGGGCCACAATGGACAAGGCCGGGAGTAAGGCATAGGCCCCAGCGGTTTTCCATCGTTTTCCTGACAAGCTGACGAACAACATACACAGGCAGTACCCCAACATAGCTCCCAAGGTATTGCAAATGAGATCGTCCACATCGGCCTGTCCCCGGCCAAGGATGTACTGGGCCACTTCGATAATAAGGGATGTTCCTGCTCCTGCCGCCAGCATCCAGTACCACCGTCGGAAGGGTTTTGCCGCCAAAGGGAGAAACACACCCAGGGGGACAAACATGGCAATGTTCAGCAAAGGATTCAGCCAGACCTGAAGTGTAAAGGCATTCCATGCTTCCCAAAACGCCAAGAATGGATAAAGCTGATACATCTGCATACCGTTTCCAATTCGGTTCATAAACGTGATGGAGACCAGTCCACCCAAGTAGCATAACAGCAACAGAACAGCTACAGCTTGTCCTTTCGGAAACTGTATTCCCTTCTGACGGTATTTCTGGTTCAGCAGGACGAGAAGTACTGCTCCTATTGCCAGGCCAATCAAGGCAGGAGGAATTGCCTGCCGGAACAAATAGAAGATTGTACGGATAAAGTCATGCATAGTAAGTTTTCCTCCTCTTTATCTGAAAACACAGTCAGTATAGCATAACCTGCTGAAATACGGAACTGGAAACAGGATATTTTAAGAAAAGTTTAAAGACTATGAACTGGCCAGAATCGAAAGTACTATGCTCTATCAGACGCTCCTCAATTTTTTGATACAGTCACTCGCCAAACTCAGTTCTGGCGAGTGATTTTTTCTAAAAATTTTTCAGCATACGAAAAATAAACTGTTGGTAAACAATTTGTAAACTCGTTTATAAGGAAGTTCCGTTTCAGCCATCAGAGGTTGTGGTAGAAGAGTGAGGAAGTCAGTGCAGAAAAGCAGAGAAAGAAATCATGTCATAAAGAAATGGAGGTCAAGCGCAACATGAAAGAATCCATCTACAAGGACTACGGCAAGCTGCTACTGTTCCTGAACGCAGCAACGGTGGCAAGGGTACTGGGCGTCTCACCGTTCAGCGGGTACGAACTGATGCACGTCGTCGTCACAAACTCCGTATCACTCGCCCCGCCGCAAGCGGCAGGTCTCGCTCACTTCGTTGCTCCTCCTCTCCCCACACAAACGCTGTGCGTTTGTGCGGGGTCCCCTTTCTTCCCTGTTCTGAAAATCGGCAGCAGGCTCGTAGTACCTCGTGGAGTGGGTGTCGCAGCACACTCAGAGAGGTGCAGATTGAAATACACACCTTGGCTCAAGTGTGATCCAATCAAGAACTACTTCCAACTGCCCAAGGAGATATTCCTGCTGGGACTGTCGCCCGGTGCGCTGGCCGTCTACTCCTATCTGCTCTGCTGTGAGAACCGAAACACCTACCAGTGCTGGCCCAGCTACAAAACCATTGGCAGAGCAGTGAGGATGAGTGCCAACACCGTCCGCAAGTATGTGTGTGAGTTGGAGGAGCGCCAGCTCATCAGTATAGAGAGCACAACGGTCACCACCAGGGCTGGTCTGAAGCGCAACGGCAACCTGCTCTACACCATCCGCCCGATCCAGTTGGCGTTGGATCAGTTCTATGACCAGCAGTTGGCGCAGATGAGTGTGGCGGCTGAGCGTCAGCGAGTTGCAAAGGCACTCGCACTTCACGGTAATGAGTGCAGCTCAGCGTGACAGCCTGTGCGCCGCTGTGTGGCCCCGATGGTGTCCGAAGGGTAACAAGCCGCCGCTCACCGCAGACGCAGCCGTGTCCAAAGCGTGTGGCCGGTGTGCGCCATCCAGTGAATTCAGCACAACCGAAAGTGGCAGGTGAACCGAGGGGTCGAAAAATGTGCAGGATAAAGGCCGGGGGTCGCTTACGCGTCCCCCGGCCAGCCACACCGCCCCGCAGAGCGGGTCGGGGCTTTTCCATAGGTGGTCGGAATTTTCACTTTTTGCTGTGGCAGGTGGTCGGTATCAGAAAATTCAGAGAGAAAAGCGCAGTGTTTCGCCTTTCTGCAAGGTGACCGTCATAGGTGGTTTTCTGCCATTTCACAAGAATCAGCGTGGGGGTCATTTTTCACCCCCTGGGGGCAAGTCGGGGGTCAGTTTTTCCTCTGTCCTTACAGCCGCCGCAATACTGACGGGTCCAGGCGGGGATATTTACGAATTTCAGGAAGAGCATCATGCCAGGAGAAAAAACAAGTTTGCGTGCGAACCTCCCCTGAGACACAGCAACTCATCAAAGAGATGTGTCCTCTGGACAGCTGCCGTCTGCTCTTCAAGCTGATGGTGGAGCAGGGCATGGTGATGAACGTGCTGGTGGCGGGGATGGAGATTCCCGACGAGCAACTCCGCGCACTGCGGGGACGGTATGTCCAGGACGTGAAAAAAACCAGCGGCAGTATCTCGCTGGACGACGCTGTCCGCTATCAGAGGGGCGGTCTGTGATCACCCACACCCTATTCAAATTCTGCGTTGCAAAACAAAGAATAAAAGTCCTCGAAAAAAGTAGTAGCTATTCCCGCCGAGGTGTGGTATGGTGTGTCACTGCAAAGGAGGCGGAGCAGATGCGAAAAATCCTCGAAGATTTTTACTACGGCAATATTACGCCCTGCGAAAAAATAATGAGACCGGGCTCAACGCTGCAGCGAGCAGTAAATACTGCCGCCCAGTGTGAAAACCAACTCACAGAGATGCTTGATGAAGTCGGTCGTGGACTCCTCACCAGGCTGGTCAAGGCACAGCATGAAATCGACAGCATCACTGCAACCGAGAATTTCATCCTGGGCTTCCGTCTGGGCGTCCGGCTGATGGCTGAGTGTATAGACGAAGATGACGGCGATATCAGAAATAGAGGTGGATAACGATGGCAAAGAAACGAGCAAATGGTGAGGGCAACATCCGCAAGCGCAAGGACGGCCGCTGGGAGGGACGGTACACCGCCGGCTACGATCCGGAGACTGGCAAGCGAATCATCAGAAATGTGTTGGGCAAAACCCAGGCAGAGGTCAAAGAGAAGCTGGCCCAGGCACAGCAGGAGACAGCCGGTCTGGACGTAACCCGTAGCGAAGACTACACAGTGTCTACTTGGCTCCGCAGCTGGTACGAACTCTACGCCAAGCCCAACGTCAGGCCGGCGACAGCAGACCGCTACCACCTGATCATCGAGACCTACACCATCCCACGCATCGGGAAGATCAAACTGAAGAAGCTGACCTCCCGTGATCTCCAGAAGCTCTACAAAGACTTGATGGAACACGGCAGAGTCCAGAAGCGCAGCGGCAAAGGCAACCCCGGCCTGAGCAGCACCACAGTTCGAAGCGTCCACCTCACCCTCCATTGCGCCTTCGAGAGAGCGGTTAAGGAGCGGCTGATCCTCCGCAATCCCACCGATGACTGCATCGCTCCGAAAGTGCAGAAGATAGAGATGAAGACACTCCTTCCAGAACGCCTGAAAGCCTACCTGGATGCCGCCAATGCCAGAGGGGTGCTCCCCATGTTCTATCTGGAGCTGGTCAGCGGACTGCGAAAAGGTGAGCTGGTGGCGCTGCTCTGGTCTGATCTGGATGCAGATCACAAAACGATCTTCGTCAGTAAGCAATATGTCCGCAATCCCAGCGGGGA
>ERZ808040.1899-NODE-1899-length-12958-cov-5.961727_pt1 | contig 12958 bp, 12 predicted proteins | sample MGYA00380191_ERZ808040 | MGnify/ENA primary metagenome ERZ808040 (study PRJEB31490, sample SAMN06133395) | mouse gut metagenome | isolation source: J6 | host: mice | place: China: Chengdu | collected 2015-05 ... | reverse complement strand
TCCATGGTGATGCGCTTGCGGAACAGCACCAGCGTGCTGGCATCGAAAGGCGCCTCCTCCTGGTAGCCGGGCAGCCCTATGAAGTACTGCAGGTACGGGTTCTCCGCGATCTGTTCCACAAGCTCCCTGTCAGAGTACTGGAATTTCGTCTGGATGATGAGCGCACCCAGTGCCATGCGCAGGGGCTTCGCAACATTCCCCGTCCCGCTGGGGAACAGGCCAGCGTATTTGGTTTCAAACTCATCCCATGGGATACTGTCGGCCATCTTCACCCATCGGTTGTCCGGGTTCATATGAAGCCCCATGGGCTGGTTGAAGTCAAGGAAAGAATGTTGGGTTGTGTCGCTTGGTCTGTACATGGCTTTTTACTCCATTTCGCGGTAAGATTCGGGGTAAAACTGCAAGAAAAATCGATGCCTGGAAGCAGAACCCCTGCAATTATTTTATCATAAATATGCTGAAAAATCAGCAAAATCAATGGTTTGCAGACTTAAAAAGCAGACACTACGTATCAAAAGATTTTGAGCGATTTACAGGAGAGGTATCCGAATAAAGCGTTGTATATTTATCTAATGGAAATCAATTATTCACTTTTGACGACGATGGATCCGCGACAGGAGACTGTAAAAAGTGATTCAGAGGATAGTGAGCATATAAAAAATGTGGTATGTAATCTGCCAATCGAAAATCAAGTTATTAACATAGCAGAGGCGGCAATTATCAATTATTTTAAGCCAGAGTACAATAAAATGTACGTGGAGAATTTTCCAGACGTAAACCATAAGGGATTTAAGCAATATTATGATTTGGATTATAATGCCTTGACTGTAGAAATTTATCCACAATTATATGTACTCCCTTCATCAATTATACTGTTTACAGAAACAGCATCTTTGCGTTCACCATGGGATTTTATAAAGTATACTCTTTATAATGATAACAACAGGAAAAGTATGTATGATATTTTTTGCAATAGTATTAATTGGTAATTGCGAAATAAGTTTGCAATCCCGATTGAAGAAATGGAAGCAAAATAGTAGAAAATGGTTTGTAGGAAGTACAAGTCGTAATTTTAAAATATTTTTTGCTATTATTTAGTACAAAGAGGAAATATTAAATTTATTGTCAAATATATCATCTGCCCGCGTACCACAATTTGATACAATGCACCCAAGCATGAGTTTGGATGCAAATTTTAACGATAGGGATTTTAAGCATCTATCCGAGAAATATCCGCAGGTGTATGGAAACATCGCAACACCGAAATTGATACAATGGAAAACCGCAGAAATGCGTGGAAATAAGCCTTTCCACGGATTCTGCGGTTTTATTTTTTCGCCTTTTGAGCCTTTTTTCTGTTGCGGAGGCTGTTTCGTCCTCCAAATTTGCACCTCCTTTTAACGATAGCAAGCAATCGTTAAAAGGTGTGTATAGAACGATTGATTCATGCCTATCCGCGGTTTTGGAGAATCTTTACAGAGGAAAAAGAAAGTTGTTGTCATACCACAAATATATAGGTATACACCAAAAAATAAGGAATAGTAGATATTGATATGTCTGTGGTATGTGGTATACTAATAGAAAAAAACGGAGGTAAAAAAATGGTAAAAGCAGTATTTATGGATTATACAGGAACAATCATTCAGGAAAAGGGAGCGGATTTGGAAAAAATTGTTTCCCGGATATGGAAAAACAGCCGGCTTGAAACAGCGGAAGAGACAGTGAGATATTGGTGGAGCCTGATAAAAATGATGGAAGAAAAAAGTTATGGCGATGCTTTTTTGACAGAAGATGAGATTGTTGACTGTCTGCTGGAAAGGCTTGGCAGGGAGAAGGGTCTGGATGATGATTTTTCACAACTGCATAAGCTGTTTCAGAGGTTTTGGATGTATGCGCCAGTTTTTGATGATGTAAAGGAATTTTTTGAAAAATGCCATCTTCCGATTTATGTAATTACAAATAATGGGGTCTGTTATGTGCGGGAATGTTTGGAACAGAACGGTCTTGAAGCAGCCGGGATTATTTCCGGGGAAATGGTCCGGGCATATAAACCCCATAAAGAAGTGTTCGATTATGCTTTGAAAATAAGCGGATGCGCTGCCGGGGAGGTGATTCATATTGGGGACTCTATTGTATCTGATGTAAATGGCGCATCTGCGGCTGGCATAACGCCTGTCCTTATAGATAGAAAGACAAAAGTACAGTGTGCGGATCACAAAGTGATACACCGGCTTACGGAAGCGCTGGAGTATTTGGAATGTGTCTGATGAAACACTTGGGGAAGCAGCCATTTGCGGTTACTTCCCTGAAAGTGTGTTGGCAGATGCCGATTCCGGGGCATGAAAACGTTCACCCGGCTTGTAGTGTAAACCGATCCATTTCCTGCAGTTTTCAATAGACTGTATGTCGCAGTCTCTTGCAGCCTGTGACTGCCCGTGGATGATTGCCTGATAGATAGATTCAAATTCTTTGATCTGGTCGTCCAGGTAACCGAGCTGTGCGATCACGCTTCCCATGGACTGGTAGACGGGCATAAATGTTCGGAGCAGTAAAGGAAGTATGATATTGTTGCTGGCCAGGGCGGCTGTATGATAGAAATTAAAAATCAGTTCTCCGGCAGACAGAAGAGTCGGCGATTCTTTTAATGCCGCAATAATCTCCGGCATTTTTGAAAGGTAGGGTGAATCCGTATGCTGCGCAGCAAGTTCCATAAAATACGGTTCTATGCTTTTTCGTATCTGCAGCATGGGTTCCAGATATTCAGGAGTGAATTTCCACCCGTTATATTCCATGATCGCTGTCAGGACATGGATATCCCCTCCTGCCACATAATCATTGACAAAGGCGCCTTTTCTTGGCGCGATCCGTATAAATCCCATATTTGCAAGCTGGTTCAGCCCTCCGTTCACTACGGCTCTGCTTACTTTCATATTTTCGCTGAGTTCCCGTTCTGTGGGCAGCCGTTCTCCGACTTTTAATTCTCCTGAGAGGATCATCCGCTGCAGCTCCTGTATAAATAAATCAGTCAGTGAAGGAGAAACCAGTTCTTTAAATTCCATTTCAAGGCTCCTTTCGTGGGGAATATATTGCGTTCCAGTCTTAGGATATAGTATACCACATACCACGGAACGCTTCAATTAAAATTCCGGACTTCACATATCTTAAAAACGGTAAAATGTTCGATAAAAGGCTGCCATACGAATATTTTTCGCATGGCAGCCTGTGGATTGTCAGAATACTGAAATTTCCAGGTTTACAGCAGAGGAATCTCTAATGTGACATCACTGGTAGGGAAGGAGCAGCAGGGATGGATGTAACCATAGGTAAGATCCGCTGCCCTGCGTCCATCCACCGAAGAAGGAACGTATACACTGCCTTTTGCAAGGTAAGAATGGCATACGCCGCATTCCCCGCTCCGGCAGCGTGAGGGAGCTGACAGTCCGGCTCTTTCCATGGCAGTCAGCAGTGATTCTCCGGCAGCAGCGTCTATGGTATGGCATTCATCGCGGGAAATAACCGTAAGATGGAATGTTTTCCCTGCGGCCTGTGCAGGATAATCATCGCAGCTTTCCGGATTCCGGAACTGGCCGAATAATTCATGGCGCACCCATTTTTGCTCCAGGTTTAATTTCTCGATCTCATTGTCTGCAAACTGATACATTGCCTGAGGACCGCACAGAAAGATGGAATAGTTTCCGGCAGGGGCGTATTTTTTGATCAGTTCGGCAGTGTTAAAGCCGTGTTCATAGCCGTCAGCAGTTTCATGGCTTAAAACATGAACAACCTTGATGCGGGAAGACTTTGATTCTAATGCATCAAACTCATCTTTTAACAGGATGGAATCTTTTGTCCGGCTTCCATAAAGCAGAACCAGATTACAGTCTTCCAGACCGTCAGCAATTGCGCTGGCAAGGGAGTGGAAAGGCGTGATGCCGCTCCCGCCTGCGATGCCGATGACTGTCTGCGCATCACGCAGAGGTTCATAGGTGAAGGTTCCTTCCGGGGCAGAAATATCTATGGAATCCCCGTCTTTCCAGTTGTTCAGGATATACTCAGAAGCAAATCCTCCTGCAGAACGTTTGACGGTCAGTGTGTAGCTGCCTTTTGCCGCATCTGTGGGGCCGGAGCAGATAGAATAAGGTTTACAGAGTCTGGAATGTCCGATTTCCAGGAAAACGCTTACATACTGTCCGGCAGAAAACCAGGCAAGTTCTCTGGTGCCTTTTTCTTCATCAGGAACTAGGGTAAAACTTTTTGCATCATTTCCATGTTCTCTGACAGCGGAAATTTTGACATGCTGTATGGCAGGATGCAGTGCGTCTGCAAGCCGGTTTACGGGATAGTCTTTCGGTAGGGAATCTGCAGGTGCCTGTTCAATGACATGCATCCGTCCGGGAATGATGGATGTAAAGCTTTTAGGATTCAGCTCTTTGATTTTTTCAGGAATGCTCATTTATTTTCCCTCCTTTATGTCTTTTACCGTCATGCGTCCGGCAGTGGCTCCAGTGGCATAGGCGCTGCTGTAGCCGTCCATGCGGGTAGTAAAACCGCCGCAGAAACGAAGCCCTTTGATGTATCTTTCCTGCTCAAAGGTTATGGTGCGGGACAGCAGATTATCCCATGGCAGTCCCTGATAGCCGTAGATGGAACCGTTTGGCGTCCCAAGATAGCGGGCGAAGGTAGGCGGCGCTGAGACGGATATTTCTTCAATGGCGTCTGAGATATGGATACCGGTTGCATTTTCATATTGAGCAATCAGCCTTGCTGCCGTTTCATTTTTCTTTTTCTTATATTCCTGTGGGGATATATCAGCCCATGCATCTCCGCGGACGAGCTGTGTCAGCCATACGATACAGGTGCCTTCCGGGCTGCAGCCCGGATTGGCGATATTCAGGCAGTTGGTGATCTGGTAATCATTCTGGTCAATGCTGTCCATATGGAGGAATCCCTGCTCAATATCACTGGTCCCGTTGATAAAGGTGCTGTAATCCTCAATGCCAAGCTCCTCCGCGGTTTTATTCAGGCCGAGGTAAACCGTAAAAGCGGAAACGCCCAGCGTCCTTGCATTGGCGCGTTTCAATTCCTGGACGGGGATTTCTGCTGTGTCAATCATCCGGCTGAACACAATGTGGGGATTGACATTGCAGATAATATGTTCGGAATAATACTCTTTCCCGCCTGCCACGACTCCTTTGGCCTGCCCGTTTTCAACGATGATCTTCGTAACCTCCGTCCCAAACCAGACATCACCGCCATTTTTGCGGATACTGTCCGCCAGTGAGCAGGAGAGCTCATGGGATCTGTCCTTTGGCACGCTTGCCCCGTAATCTACATAGCGTTCAAGCATGAAGGCATACATGGTAAAATCGAAAAAGCTGGGCGGCATTGCCATGTAGCTCCAATATGTACTCATAATATCCTGAGCCTTTTTCGGCATTTCCAGAGCGTCATAAACTTTTTGCAGGGGTTCATTTGCGATATTCATAAAATGAGGGAATCTATCCTTCATTTCATTTATGTCGATGTTGCCGGACGATAAATATCCAATGGCCTGGGCAATCTCATCTGCCAGGGCAAAAAAGCTTTCTACGCTCTTCCTGCATCCAGGGACATATTCCTCCATCTTTGCAATGAATTCTTCTCGGCCGGTTGGAAGCCTGTAATCTCCGTCTCCAATCAGCACCCGGAACGCATCCGGTGTCTGCCTCATATCTACATCAGCGCCGACAGCCTGGAACGTTTTTCCTACTTCCTGGGGCTGGTCTTTTGTGCCGAACCCCGCAAGTTCATGAAGAGATGGCTCGAATTCAAAACGTCCGCGGCGGAAACTTGTAGCACAGCCTCCGGGAAGGTTATGACGTTCAATCAGGAGGGTGCGCAGACCCTGTTTTGCTGTAACAGAAGCGGCTGTTAATCCGCCATTGCCTGCTCCTATTACAATTACGTCATATGCATTGTTCATAAGATTTCTCCTTTCTGGTTTGTGGTATACCACAATTTTTATAAAAATTATACAACACATATTGTTGAACGTCAAGCGATATAGACGGGAAATAATGTGTTTTTAAATTAATTATTGTAAAAAACGCAAAATAGTATGTGGTATACCAATTCAACGGAACTATGGATGCTTTATTTGGGCAAACGTATATCAGATGTCTGAAATTTAGGCACGGGGCATTCGGATGCCTATTGAGGATCAGCATGAAAAATTTTAAAGTGGATTCATAAAAATCAACAGGAGGATTTGAATATGAATGATATGTTTGTCACTTTTTTTGGCACAGGGCTGTGGGCAGTTATAAAAGCCGTGCTGATTCTGCTGCTTGCGTTTCTTGTCGCGGGGATTGTGAAGTCGCTGGTGGTGAAGCTGCTTACAAAGACGAAGCTGAGCGTTTTGTCAGGAAAGACCGATGCATCACCGGATGGGGGAAAGCGAATGCTGGAACACATCGGCAAACTGGTACATCTGGTTGTATTTCTGCTTTTTGTGCCGGGAATTTTCGGAAGTTTAGGTATGAATGAAATTTCCATGCCGATCCTGAATCTTTTGGATACTATGTGGGGATATCTGCCCAATATGCTTGCTGCAGTCGTTGTTTTATGGGTGGGGCTTTTCATTGCGAGGCTGGTACGTGAAATACTGACACCTGTATTTGCCCGGATAAAGGTAAACCGGTTACAGGAAATGGCCGGCATCGAAGCGGAGGGGACTGCAAAATTGTCCTATACACTGGCGTACATTGTATATGTGCTGATTCTGATTCCTGTCATTATTTCCGCATTGCAGGCACTTGACATGAAAGCTGTATCAGAACCCGCAATCCAGATGCTTAATATCATATTTGGCTTTATTCCTTACATTCTCGTTGCATTAGTGATTATTGTTGTAGGATGCATGGTGGCGAAAATGTCCGGGAAGATCGTGGAGAGCCTGATTGCAGCATCCGGGCTGGATGCGAAACTTATGAAGCTTTTCAGTGATGAAAAGAAAAATTTCATGATTTCAAAAGCAGCCGGAAGAACAGTACATACGGTAATGGTGATATTTTTCGTAGTAGAAAGTTTTGGAGTTCTTCGGCTGCAGGTGTTAAACGACATCGGCAGAAATGTTATAAGCTATATGCCTTATGTGCTTGCCGCCGTTTTGATTTTAATGCTCTGCTATATAGGAAGCATGGCTGCTGAGAAAGCTATGAAGAAAAATGGGCATACGGGATATGCATTATTATGTAAATGCGCAATTTATACAGTAGGCGGGTTTATGGTGCTGAATGAACTGGGAATTGCAGAGGAGATAGTGAATTCAGCATTTTTGCTTATCATCGCAGCCATGGCCACAGCCTTTGCAATATCCTTTGGAATTGGAGGAAAGGAGGCAGCAGCAAGGCTTTTAAAGAAATTAGAAGATAGATGCAGCGAAGACTATCATTAATAGAAGCCGGCGGTGTGAACAACAAATGTATTTTGTGTGTGGAGAGAAGATGAGTGCAATGAAGAAAAATAAAATTGCGCGTGATGGATATGTATTTATCTCAATTGTATTTTATATCACAGGGCTGCTCCATATGCTGTGGCTGGGAGCAGCGCCTATGGCAGTTTGCATAGTGGGCGGAATTATTCTGATCTCTTATGGGATTATTAAAGTGATCGGATATTTCTCAAATGATTTGTATTGTCTGGCATTCCAATATGATATGGGGTGCGGACTGTTTCTGGTAGTAATTGGGGTGATTATTTTGGGGTGCAATTTGCGCATCCAACCTTATCTGATGCCGGGCCTTGGGCTGCTGATCCTTTTGGACAGCCTGATGAAAGTCCAGACGGCAAGGGAAGCCAGGGCATTTGGCTTGAAATCCTGGATATTGCTTTTGTTCTTGTCCATACTTGCAGGAGCTTTTGGTGTATTAATTGTGATAATGCCTTTTCAGAAACTAAGGATTGTTCATGTGATTACCGGATGCGGTTTACTGGCAGAAGGAGCGATGAATCATCTGATGGTGAAAGAGATGGTGAAAATAATGAATGCACGTTTGGCATCGGATTAAAGATGAATGGAACCAGACGAGAAAAGAGAGGATAATCGGCATGGATGTAACAACAACAATAAAAAAATTCGGCTTGGAACAGGCGTTTAAGTATCTGCATAAAGATCCTGAAAAAAATCTTGTTAAAATCATGGATTGGGCAGATAAATTTGCCGGAAACGAATTTGTACCACAGCGCAGGATGATCAGGGAGGCAATGACAAATCCTAAACATCCGTACTATGGGTATATACGGCATATTCTGGAGGACATTGATCCCCATGTTATGCAGACAACGGCAGTAAATTTTTTTATCAATGCCGGACTTATAGGCTGGCCTAAGCAGGAGGAGTGCCGTAAAAAGTACGGATGCAATATTCCATGGGCGATTCTGTTGGACCCAACCAGCGCCTGTAACCTCCACTGTACCGGATGCTGGGCGGCAGAATATGGAAATAAGCTAAATCTGTCTTATGACGAGATGGACGATATTATACGGCAGGGCAAAGAGCTGGGTGTTTATCTGTACCTTTATACGGGCGGGGAGCCTTTGGTACGGAAAACGGATTTGATACGGTTATGTGAAAGGCATTCGGATTGTGTATTCCTGTGCTTTACCAACGCAACTCTTATTGATGAGGCATTTACAGATGAAATGCTGAGAGTAGGGAATTTTATTCCGGCTATTTCGCTGGAAGGTTTTGAAGAGGCCACGGACGGACGGCGTGGGGACGGGGTGTACCATAAAGTAATAAAAGCTATGGAACTGTTACGTCGTAAAAAGCTGTTTTATGGGATATCAGCCTGCTATACAAGTGTAAATTTCAGCTCTATTACTTCAGAAGAGTTTCTGAACAGTGTAATTGATATGGGAGCTTATTTTATCTGGTATTTCCACTATATGCCTGTTGGAAATGATGCGCAGCCTGAACTGATGCCAACCCCTGTCCAGAGGGAGGAAACTTATTGGCGTATCAGAAAATATAGAGCGGAAAAACCGCTGTTTGCAATGGATTTTCAAAATGATGCAGAGTATGTAGGCGGATGTATTGCGGGAGGACGCCGTTATTTCCATATTAACGCGAACGGGGATATTGATCCGTGTGTATTTGTGCATTACTCGGATTCCAATATCCGTGAAAAGTCCATACTGGAGGCACTTCAATCTCCGATCATGATGGCGTACCATGACAATCAGCCTTTTAATGAAAATATGCTGAAACCTTGCCCGATGCTGGAAAACCCGGAAAAACTGCGTAGGATGGTTTCAGAAACAGACGTTCATTCCACGGACCTGCAGTCTCCGGAAACAGTAGAGCATCTTTGCGCCAAATGTGACAAATATGCACAGGAATGGAAGCCCACCGCAGACAGGCTGTGGAAAGAAAGGTAAACAGGAACGTATTGCAAAGCAGCTTTTATATATAGCCATACGCATAAATAAAGACTCCGCATTTACGTTGGAAAGCGGAGCCTTTTGAGGCGTATGATCTATGAAAATTTAATACAATTGGTTACGGTTGAAGAAAATCGTATCAAAAAGTATTCATAAAAGAAATACAAAGCTATAGTACATGCCTCAAAAGGTTACTGAGTCAGGGAATGACATATGGCTGGGAGGGGAGTGTGGATGGCATCTTTTGTTGGAAATACGGAAGAAGGGAATGTGGAAGCAAGCCATACGGCGTGGTTTGCAATTACTAATAAGGACAAAGGGCTGATTATGGAAAGCGGTCTAAAGGACTGGCATTTGTATGGAAAAAAGTGGGGATTATTACTGGATGATATTGACGTAGTTTTTTTGGTTCAGAAAGATATAGATGCGATACGGGAGATGGAATATATCTTAAAATCTAGCAGCAATACAAAAATATGTCTTCCGTCATCTGAGTATAGAGGCCGGATACATGCTGTCTTTGATAAAATAAATCAATTTGGCAATATAGATTATGCGAAATGTCTGGAAGCAAGGATTATTTATTTAGAAGATGAAATAGATGTTAAAAATCCTCATGGGATATTAATAGAAAAACTGAGAGAAATGGATGACAGTTTCTTTCAGGTTATGGCAGTGAATGAAGATGGTTTAAGAGAACTGAATAAAAAAGAAATGGAATATGTAAAAAATATGTTACAAGTGAAATGGAGAAAAAATAGGGAGAATGTTTATGCGGACTGCAATTGTTACAGACAGTAATAGTGGGATTTTTGAGGAAGAAGGCAGGAAGAGAGGGATTTATATAGTACCTATGCCAGTAATCATAGAAGGAAAAACTTATTATGAAGGCATAGATTTAACCCATGAAGAATTTTATCAGATGATGTCAGAGCGAAAAAAAATATCCAGTTCGCAGCCGTCACCATATGAGGTTACGGAAGTCTGGGATAAGGCGTTCATGGATGGTTATGAAACGGTGGTGTATATTCCGATGTCAAGCGGGATCAGCGGCTCCTGCCAGACGGCAGCGGCGTTGGCACAGGACTATGGCGGAAGAGTATATGTGGCGGATAATCACAGAATTTCTGTTACACAAAGGTTTTCTGTTCTGGAAGCAAAGGCTATGGCAGAGAAAGGATATAGTGCAAAAGAGATAAAAGAAGCTCTGGAAAAAGCGGCATACGAATCTCTTGTTTATGTAGGCGTAGAGACGCTTGAGCATTTGAAGAGGAGCGGGCGGGTAACTCCTGCAGGAGCTGCCATAGGGACAGTTTTGAATATAAAACCACTGCTTGTGATTGAAGGGGAACGCCTGGACGCATTTGCAAAGGTCAGGGGAACAAAGAAGTGTAAAGAACGGCTTTTGGTTCAAATGAAAGAAAGTGCGGACAGGCTTCGGGAAGGAGGCGCCCAGATATACATTGGGGCGGCAGGAAGTTTTGTGGAACCGAAAGAGCATAAAGAATGGCTTGAGATGGTGCAGGAAATGTTTGCAGGGGAAGAAATATGCTATGATCCATTGACCATCAGCATTGGATGCCATGTAGGGGCAGGGGCTTTTGGCATGGGGATCAGCCGGAAAATGTATTGATACGAATCACTGTTTTTGCATCAATTCTGCGGATTTGAGGAAAGCCTGTTTGCCTGCATCGTCAAATAAGCAGCAAATACGCATAAAAGGGGCAGAAAGGTCATACTCCATTCCGGCATTTAACCAGTCAAGGAAAATGCCGGTAAGGGTACATTTATAGAAACGTATAAACAGTTCACGATCCTCCGGGGGAAGCGTCAGATCAGCAGTAACCGTATTAATATATTGTGTTACAACATAATAAATAATCCGGTCCAGTTCGTTTAAAAAAGATTCACGGTGTACGGAACGGTAAATATGGAGGATCGCTTTCCGGCGGCCGGCACAGCTTTCAAGAAGCGGGGTAAGACAGTCCATTGGCGAACCAAAATTATGGTAAGTTTGGATGATGGAATCAGCATCCCTTTTCACGATAAACTCCAAAAGTTCAGGAATGTCGTGAAAATGATAATAAAATGTATTCCGGTTTAATTGACATAGATCTACAATGTCCTTAACTGTAATTTTGCTGAATGGTTTCTGTTCCAGCAACTGCCAGAAGGCATCTATAATTATGCTTTTCGTATGGTTCATAGGATCAACTCGCTTTTAAAAGAATTGGACAATTATACCATGAAAACAGATTTTTTTCAATGGAAGGATTGATTGGATGGGAAAACGTGGATTAAATCGAAAAAAGAATATTTTTAATATTTTTATGGCTGCAGGCATTATAGCCCTTATGATGTTCATGTTCAGAAAAGATTATGAGGAAATACTGGACAGCATACGCAGTGTATCCGTACCCGGATTGCTTTTGATCATGGGTGCAGGGATTGGATATCAGTTTTGGGATGCTGCAATGTGCTATATGCTGCTCCATAAAAAGAACCCCGCTTTTCGATACAGGCAGGCTGTTGACCTTACCTTTCTTGGCGTATTTGGGAATGCATTGACTTCTTCTGCTGGAAATATCCCATTGCAGAGTTATTATCTTCATGAACATGGAGTGCAGATCGGGGATGGGGTAGGTCTGTTAGCGTTAAAGTATGTTTTTCATAAGACAGCCATATGCCTTTATGCGGCAATTATGGTATTTACACAGAGAAGGTGGCTGCAATCTACGATTCCGGAGGCGATGGGTTATATTCACTCAGGTATGGCAGTATGTGTGCTGATTGTTGTATTTCTGTTAGCTTTTTTTACATGGGAAAGAGTATATAAGCTGTTGCTGTACGTTATAAGGAAGTTTCCAGATACGGGAAAGTGGAAGCAGTGGAAAATATCATGGAGTAATCAAGTGGAAGCGCTTTATAAAGAATCAAGAACAATTGTAAGAGATCATTCCACCTGCTGCAGGGTGATGATTTTGAATTTACTGAAATTATTCTGGCTGTATCTGACTCCGTTCCTGTGTATGGAAGCATTGAAAATATCCAATCCAGGCTGGGGGAGGATTCAGGCTTTGGCTTCCATTATGCTGGTTATTATAGGCGTGCTGCCAAATGTAGCCGGTATGGGACCTGCTGAATTTGCTTTTTTAAAACTTTTTACTCCATATATAGGGCGTGTGCCGGCAACTTCTTCGTTAGTTTTGTATAGGGCAGCTACCTACTTTTTTCCGGTTGTTATAAGTGCAGGGGTTACGATAAAGATTCAAAAAAAGTTGTTAAGCTGATTTTGAGAAAAAGGAATTTTGATAATACATTCCTTGTATTGGAATTCCCATATCACATTAAAAAGTAAAAGAAATGCGATTACATATTAGAAAGCGTACTGGTTTTCACGATAAATGTGGATTGCAGTGCGCTTTTTTTGCTTAAAAAGAGGAAAATACTGCTTATTAACTCAAACTTCGCACATAAATTTTAGCTATGCACCTTGAAAATTCAATATCTGGCATTTATTAGGTTGTCGAAAATA
>ERZ808040.1898-NODE-1898-length-12966-cov-3.774304_pt1 | contig 12966 bp, 8 predicted proteins | sample MGYA00380191_ERZ808040 | MGnify/ENA primary metagenome ERZ808040 (study PRJEB31490, sample SAMN06133395) | mouse gut metagenome | isolation source: J6 | host: mice | place: China: Chengdu | collected 2015-05 ... | reverse complement strand
TACCGGCCCGTCGGTGGCTGTGGCCTTCAAGACCGGCCTGTTCAACATCGGCGCGCCGGGCCAGTACCTGATGGGCACCGCCGCCACCCTGATTCTGGCACTCACCATCCCCACTGAAACGGTTCCAGCTCCGCTGGTGTGGCTCATTGCCTTCCTGGGCGGCATGCTGGCCGGCGCCCTGTGGGGCTGTATCCCCGGACTGGTGAAGGCCTTCCTCAACATCAACGAGGTGCTGGCCTGCATCATGACCAACTGGATCGCCGCCAACCTGGTGACCTGGCTGTTCGACAAGGGCAGCCTGTTTGAGAGCCTCCAGAATCACGTGGAGAACACCAAGACTGCCTATATCTACAAGACCAGTTTCAATGGTGTGGAGACCGCCAAGCTGGGTCTGGACAAACTGTTCCCCAACTCTCAGGTCAATGGCGGCATCCTGATTGCCATCGGTATCGCAATTCTGATCTATATCCTTATGAACAAGACCACCCTGGGCTACGAGCTCAAGGCCTGCGGCGCCAACCGCCACGCGGCCCGGTACGCCGGCATTGCCGACAAGCGGAACATCGTCCTGTCCATGGCCATCGCCGGGGCCCTGTCCGGCGCGGCCGCCTCCCTGTACTACCTGTCGGGCAACACGGAGTTTTTCTGGTCTACCTACCAGACCCTTCCCGCCACCGGCTTCAATGGCATCCCCGTGGCCCTGCTGGCCGTCAGCAATCCCATCGGTGTGATCTTTACCGGATGCTTCATGTCCATGCTGGATATTGTGGGTCTGCAGCTTACCAACCTGACGGCTTACAATGAGTATATCACCGATGTCATCATCGCCATCATCGTCTACCTCAGCGCTTTCTCCCTGGTCATCAAGATGTTCATCAGCGGCCAGCGGAAGCGCCGGAGCAAGGCTGCCCTGCCCGCGGCAGAGGCGGCAGCCAAACCGCCGGAGGGCGGAGGCGGCGCAGAAGTGGAGAAAGGAGGCGAGTCGGCATGACGTTCCTCATTCAGCAGACCCTGATCTATGCCGTCCCGCTGATGATCGTGGCGCTGGCCGGCGTGTTTGCTGAGCGCAGCGGCATTATCAACCTGGCCCTGGAAGGCATTATGATCTTCGGCGCGTTCGCGGGTGTCCTCTTTGTCAACGTGACCCAGAAGGCGGGTATCTTCTCCGAGGCCAAGGCGGCTGGGGACTGGGTGGCGCTCCAGGGCTTCATGCTGCTGGCCATGCTGGTGGCGGCCATCCTGGGCGCAGTGTTCTCCCTGTTGCTCTCCTTTGCCTCGGTCAACCTGAAGGCGGATCAGACCATCGGTGGTACCGCACTGAACCTGATGGCCCCCGCCCTGGTGCTGTTCTTCATCCGCATCATCGCCAACCAGAACACCCTGCAGATGGCGGAGGGCGACGCGGCAAGCTGGTTCATGCTCAAAAAGAGCTTCTTCGGCTACGGCCGCAGCGACGAAATGGGCTTCTTCGGAGACACCTTCATCAACAAGGCATATCTGGCCACCTACATCTGTATTATCCTGTTTGTGGTGCTGTCCATCCTGCTCTACAAGACCCGCTTCGGACTGCGGCTGCGCTCCTGTGGTGAGAATCCACAGGCGGCCGACTCCCTGGGCATCAACGTCTATGTGATGCGCTACGCCGGCACCACAATCTCTGGTGCGCTGGCGGGCATGGGTGGCTTCGTCTACGCTCTCACCACCGCCAACTGCGCCTCTACCGGCGACGTGGCCGGCTTCGGCTTCCTGGCGCTGGCCGTTATGATCTTCGGCAACTGGAAACCTTTGAACATCGCCGGCGCGGCCCTGCTGTTCGGCCTGTTCAAGTGCATCGCCGCCTCCTATGCTAGCATTGACATCAACGGCGACGGTGTATTCCTGCTGGCCGAGCTCGGCATCAGCCCCCACTTCTACCGGATGCTGCCCTATATTATCACGTTGGTCGTTCTGGCCTTCACCTCCAAGAAGTCCAGGGCTCCCAAGGCGGAGGGCATCCCCTACGACAAGGGAAAGCGGTAACGGAGTATACCTGTACTTTAGCAGATGTTCTCCACTGGAAGGTAGGCCATATGTCCTACCCCAGGAAAGAAAAGTGCCCCGCCGTTCCATCGGAACGGCGGGGCTTTTTTCAGAGAATGCGGGAGGGCTCCACGCTTTCGGCCAGGGCCTGCAGCGCGTCGGGCTCTTCCAGACGCCAGCCCTCGGGGGTACGGCGGAGGTATCCGGCCTGGGCAAAGCGGCTCATCACCCGGGTAAGCTGCCGGTAGCTGGTGCTCAGCGTCTCGGCGGTGCGGGTCAGGGTGCCATGGAACCAGCCGTCCTCCGCCTGGGAGAGCAGATAGGCGGCCAGACGGTTTTCCAGCGGAAGCAGCAGGTCGTTGGTGGCGCGGAAGGTATTCATTACCACAATGCGGGCCAGCCGCCGGGAGGCATAGCGCAGAAACCCCAGGTCGGAGCATAGAGCCTCCCGGTACTCCGCCAGTGGGAGGGCCGCACACAGCGCGCCGTCCTCCTGGGCGCGCTGGTCGGTGGTGGCCTGGATGTTGCCCAGCACCACCTCTACGTCGCCGCCCACCAGCTCCCCCGGCTGGGCGGTGGCCACCAGCCGGGTGCGGCCGGCGGCGTTGGTCAGGCTGGTCTGGATGCCGCCCTCCAGAAGCAGGTAGAGGCTCTCCATGGGTTCCCGCAGGCGGCAGAGGTATTCTCCCTTCTCATAGTACTGAAGTGTCCAGGGATAGGCGGCGGTCCAGGGAAGGCGCTCGGGAATCCGGCAGCGGGCAAACAGGGCCGCCAGCCGCTCCGGATCTTGGAAGCGTTCCATGCGATTCCCTCCTTGTGCAGTCAAATCACGCGGATGCGTTTCCATCTGCCCCGCCAGTAGCGGAACAGGAAGAATGCGGCCCGTACCACCCAGTCGGCGATCATGGCGAGCCATACCCCAAGCAGTCCCAGGTTCAGGCCCCAGGCGCAGGCAAACACATAGCTGAGCACCACCCGGCAGACAAACATGGAGCCCAGGGAGACCGCCATAGTGAAGATGGCGTCCCCAGCCGCCCGCAGGGAGTTGGGAAGGGTGAAGGCCAGGGGCCAGAACAGGACGTTGCCCACGGCGCAGGCCCGGAGCACTTGGGCAGCCATGGTGCAGGCCTCTGGGCTCAGGTGAAACAGGGTGACCAGTCCCCCAGCCGAGAAGAAGAGGGCGGCGCTCATGACCAGCATGCAAAGATAGCTGGCCCCCACGAGACGCTTGGTGTAGTAGACCGCCTGCCCTGTCTCGCCAGCCCCCATACACTGGCCGATGACGGTAATGATGGCCAGTCCCAGGGCCATGCCGGGCACATTGATGACCCCGGCCACACTGTTGGCGATGGCGTTGGCGGCCACGGCGGAAGTGCCGAAGGTGGTAATCAGGTTGAGGACCATCAGCTTGCCTGCCTGAAACATGCCGTTTTCCATACCGTTAGGGATGCCGATAAATAGGATGCGCTTGACGATGGCACCCCGGAACTCAAAACGCAGCAGACCCTCCACCCGGAGCACATGGTCGGGGTGGTTGAGCAGCGCCATGATAATGACGGCCGCCGCGATGCGGGAGACCAGGGTGCCGATACCGGCGCCGGCGGCCCCCATGCCGAAGCCGAAGATCAGCACCGCATTGACTGTGATGTTGATTACATTCACAACCAGGGAGCAGAACATGGACACCTTGCTGTTGCCCATGGCCCGGAACAGGGCGGCCCCGGCGTTGTAAATGCCCATGAAGGGATAGGCCGTGGCGGTGAGCAGGAAATAGACCAGGGCGTTCTCCATCACGTCGGCCTCCACGCGGCCGAAGATCAACGCCAGAATGTGCTGCCGGAGGACCAGCGCGGCCCCCATCAGCAGCAGGGACAGGGCGCACATGGCGTACAGAAGCTGCTTGGAGGCAGCCTTGGCGTTGTCGGTGTCCTGCCGCCCCAGATACTGGGAGACCACCACCGCGCCGCCGGTGGAGAGGGCGGAAAAGACCTGAATGATGAGTGTATTGATGTTGTCCACCAGCGAGACGCCGGATACGGCGGCCTCGCCGGAGGTGGTGACCATGACGGTATCCGCCATGCCGACAGTCATCAGCAGAAGCTGCTCAATGACCAGGGGAATGATGAGCCGCAGCAGTGCGTCGCGGGAAAAGAGCAGGCTGCTGCGGGCCGGTGCCTGTTCCGGCATTCTCCCGCCTCCTTTACATGAATTTTACATAGCTCTACCATTTTACTCCTGTGAGGCAGAAATACAAGCGCCGAACTGCACAAAAAACGGAGGCCGGGCGGAGAAAAACCGTCCGGCCTCCGGGCGTGGGCTCAGCAACGGCCCAGGTAGCGGCACACCGCCGCATTGGCCCGGGCGGCCAGCTCCCCCTCGTCGGCGGTCACCAGCTCCCCGTTCTGCACCACGGCCACGCCGTTGACGATGGTATAATCCACCGGGCCCTTGAGCCCCACCGTCCCCAGCAGGGAGAGGGGGTCGAACTGGGCGCCCGCCAGCTCAATGCGGTCCAGGCTGATCAGGAAGCAGTCGGCGGCCATGCCGGCGGCCAGGCAGCCGATGTCGTCCCGGCCCAGCAGGCGGGCGGAGCCGCGGGTGGCCAGCTTGAGGATGTCGTACCCGGTGGGGGCGTTCTGGCTGGACTGGAGGCGGTGGAGCAGGTAGCACACCCGCAGCTCCTCCAGCAGGTTGGAGCCGTCGTTGGAGGCGGCTCCGTCCACCGCCAGACCCACCGGCACCCCCAGGCGGAGCATCTCAGGCACCCGGCACACGCCGGAGGAGAGCTTCATGTTGGAGATGGGGCAGTGGGCCACGCCGGTACCGGTGGCGGCCAGCGCCTTCAGCTCGTCATCGTTGAAGTGGATGCCATGGGCATACCACACGTCGGGGCCGGTCCAGCCCAGCCCCTCCAGGTAGGCAAGGGGGCGCAGGCCGAACCGCTCCAGGGTGTACTGCTCCTCGTCCCTGGTCTCCGCCACGTGGGTGTGCAGCCGTACCTCCAGGGAGCGGGCCAGGCGCGCACTCTCCCGCAGCAGGTCGGTGGACACGGAGAAGGGGGAGCAGGGGGCCAGGGCCACCTGGCGCATGGAGAAGCGGGACGGGTCGTGCCACACCCGCACCAGCCGCTCCGAGTCGGCCAAAATCTGGTCGATGGTCTGTACCACGCTGTCCGGCGGCAGGCCGCCGTCCTTCCGGGAGAGATCCATGGAGCCACGGGAGGCGTGGAAGCGCATGCCCACCAGCTCAGCCGCCCGGAACTGGGCGCCGATCAGATCCCCCGCCCGGGCGGGGAAGACATAGTGGTGGTCGAAGCAGGTGGTGCACCCCGTCTTGAGCAGCTCCGCCATGCCCACCAGGCTGGAGGCGGCCACCACCTCTTCGTCCAGGTTTTTCCACACATCGTACAGCGTCACCAGCCAGGGAAAGAGCTCCATCCGCTGCACCTCGGGCAGATTGCGGGAAAAGAGCTGGTATAGGTGGTGATGGGTATTGATGAGGCCGGGGTAGACCACCATGCGGGAGGCGTCGATGACCTGGTCGGCCTGCCGCAGCTCGGGGCCGATGTACTCGATGGCGTTGTCCCGGATGAACAGATTGCTCCGCTCATACAGGCGGTCGGTGTCGTCGCAGGAGACGATGTAGCGGGCGTTTTTAATCAGCAGAGTGGACATAAAAAACCTCCAATCCCCAATCAGGCGGGCGCATAGGTCAGCCGGTAGAAGCTGCCGAGCTGGATGGTGATGGCGTCGGAGCGGAGAAAGAGAGCCCGGTCTACATACAGGGCGAACTGTTCACCCGGGCCCTGGCTGGCCAGCCGGGCCGCATCGGGGCGGTCCTCTCCGTCGGCCTGCACGGGCAGGTCGGAAACCCGGAGCTGGGCGGTGATGCCGCCGTCCTCGTCAATCCGGTAGGGGAGGAGAAGCTGTCCCCCTTCCCGGGAGAGCTGATGCTCCGGCTGAATGACGGCGTAGAGGGTGCCGGGGTCCTCGTCAGACCGGGCAAAGGCGGTGAGATAGAAGGTGGTGTCCCCGTCCTGGAGCAGGGGGAGCTTCAGCTCTCCCTCAGCCTGGCTGATGGGAACCTCCTCGGGAAAGCCCTCCGGCATCTGCTCCCTGGAAAGGGTGAGGGTGACGGTGGCCTCCTCCTGGCCGGTGATGTCGTAGCCCTGCCGGGCCGCGATGCGCTCCAGCGTGACGGGACGCCCCCGCAGGAGCAGAACGACCGCCCCGGCCAGAAGGACGAGGGTGATCAGAAAAAGTACAAGGGGAAGTTTTCTGCGTGACGCCATGGCAGCGCCTCCTTTCCCCCCTTAATAATACCACAGGCCCGCGGGAAAAGAAAGTGCCCCGGACGTTGTCCGGGGCACTTCGGAGATTATTCGTCGGCAGTGATGGTGTAGCCGCTCAGGTCGATCTGGAAGGTATAGGTGGCGATGATATTGTCCTGGGAGCCGTCGGTGTCGATAAAGCAGAGGGTGTAGTCAAAGACGCCGCCGTCCTTGAGCCGGTAGCTCCCCTCCGCCTCCTCGGCGAAGACGGCGCCCCACTTGAAGTAGTAGTTCTCGCCGTCACGGGTCCACCAGCCGGAGCCGGCATCGGCCTCGGTGGTGCTGGGCATGGCCCAGGTGTTCCACTTGCCGCCGTTGACAGAGCGGGCAATTTTGTCAAACTGGAGGGTGCCGCCGGGGATGGCCTGGGGCACGGTGTAGTAGACGGTATACTCGCCGCCGCCGCCCATAGAGGCCACCTGGGTGTGGGTCAGGGTACCGCTGCCGCCGTTCTGCACCAGGGCGGTGCTGCCGTCAAAGCTCAGGCCCTCGGCGGTGGAGGAGACCCCGGAGGGCATCTCGTGGGTGGAGACGGTCACGCCGGTCAGCTTGACGGCGGGCGTCTGCACGCCGGACAGGTCCACCACGTACTGCACGGCCTCCTGTCCCTCCCACTTCACGGTGATGTGGGTCTTGGGCGCGGTGGAGGAGGCGTTGAGGAAGAACACCGCATACTTGCCCTGGCCGATGGAGGAGTCCTCCGTGATGGCCGCGCTTTGGGTGGCCTCGGCGCTGGCCTCGGTGCCGAAGTGGTACTGGAAGGTGCCCTGCTCATAGTCCTCGGGGGCCTCGATGGCCACGCCTACCCAGGCGCCCTTGCCGGCACCCTCGCTCTGGTGGATGGGCACCACGCCGTCGGTGGACAGGGCGATGCGGACAAAGTTCTCCCCGGTTTTCTTGGTGGCCTTGGCGGTGACGGAGGGCATGTCCTCCTCGACCCCGTCCTGATCCACAGGGCGGACGCCTACGATGCCGGCTACGGCCTCCTCAGACACGGAGCCGCCGCCCCCGCCGGAACCGCCGCCACCCTGGCCGGGTTCCTGGCTGTCCTCGGAGCCGGTGACCTCCTCGCCCTCACTGTTCTGGGGCGGGGCCACATCGTCGGCGACCTCCACGTGGGCGGGACGCTTGCCGTCAAGCACCACGTTGTCGGCCTGTACCTCCGCCTTGTTAATGGCGCCCTGGTTGTCCACCTTGACGGCGGCGCGGGCGGTCAGGGTCTCCACAGAGGCACCGCTCTCCACGGACACGGAGCTGCCGGCCCCGTCCACAGCCAGACGGGCAAGCTGCGCGCCGCTGCCCAGGGTCAGGCTGGCGCGGTCACCGGAGAGGGCCACGTCGCCCTCCACCTGGGAATCGGCCATAGTCAGGGTGGCGCCGTGGGTGGAAACCCGCAGATCCCGCTCCAGCCTGGCGTTCTTCACGGTCAGATTGGCCTCGCCGGCTTTGGGGGCTACAAGCAGATTGCCGGACACGGCGGCGCCGTCCACGGTGATATCATCGGCGGCCACCAGCAGGATGCCGTCCACATCTTGGTCGATGGTGGCGCCCTCCTCCACGGCATATTCGGCCACGGAGCTGTCCAGTATTTTGACCACGGAGCCGCGGGTGATGCTGGACCCGAGGGCCAGGGTCTGGTTGCCCACGCCCTGGATGATGCCATCCTTCGCCATGGCGTCAATGTACCCGGCCGACCAGTCGGCGGCGTCCTTGCCGTCCACAAAGCCGCTCAGATCCGGCTGGGCGGTGGGACGGATGCCCAGGGCCCGGGCAAAGAGCACGGTGGCCCGCTCCCGGTTCATGGGCTCCTCGGCGTTGCAGTTGGTGCCGTCGCCCTGGAGAATCCCGGCGGCGGTGAGCTGGAGGATGTAGGGGGCGTACCACTCGGTGCCCTTCAGATCGGCATAGGGGTTCTCCACCGTCTCGGTGTAGCCCATCGCGCGGCTCAGAATGGCGGCAAACTCGCCCACGGTCATGTTGGCGTCGGGACGCATGCCGCGGCTGTCACCCTCTACAATGCCGTAGGCGTGCCAGCGCTCGAAGGCGGACTGGCTCCAGTGGCCGTCCAGCTCCGGCAGAGTGCTTCCGGTTCCGGCGGCCGAGACCAGCGGGGCGGTCAGGGAGGCCGTCAGGGCCAGGGAGAGCAGGGCGGCAGGAATCTTTCGCATAGATGATGCTCCTTTTTGTTGAACGTCCCGGCCGGCGTCCGGCGCGGGCTGTGGTGCTATCATACTAAAACAGTAGGAGCATTTCAATGCAGAAGTTCTGGAAGGGGAGGGAGGGGCTGCACAGCCTGCCACAAGACTCCGGCGGGGGAAGGGCGGTTACAGTTCCTCGGTATGCAGCCTGAATTTCGCAGCCTGTTCCTTCAACAGCTCAGCCTGTCCGGACAGCTCCTCGCTGGCGGCGGCGCTCTCCTCCGCTGTAGCGGAGCTGGTCTGTACAACACTGGAGATCTGGTCAAATCCTGCCTTGGCCTGGTGAATGGAAGACTTCTGCTGTTGGGAGAGCTCACTGATGACCTGGGCGCTGTCGGACGCCAGGGTAACCCCTTGGGTGACGAGTCGGAAGGAAGCGGCGGTTTCATCGGCGAGAGCCTTGCCCTTCTCCACCACTGAGAGGGCATTGGCGATCAGCTCCGCAGTTTCCTTGGATGCCGCTGCGGTCTTGCCGGCCAAGCTCCGTACCTCGTCCGCCACCACTGCAAAGCCTTTTCCGGCGCTGCCGGCACGGGCGGCCTCTACCGCCGCGTTCAGGGCTAGAATATTGGTCTGGAAGGCGATATCCTCAATATTTTTGACAATCTGCCCGATTTCATTGGAGGTAGAGGTGATCTCATCCATAGCCGTCAGCATGCGCTCCATTTTGCGGCCGCCCTCCTGAACCTCCTGTGAAACCTCCTGCATTTTTTGGTTGACCTCAGTGATTTTTTCCGTGTTCAGATCGACATCGTGCTCCATTTCCGACATCATGGCAGCCAACTGCTGGACGCTGGATGCCTGCTCGGTGGCTCCCTGCGCCTGGGACTGGGCGCTGATGGCAATTTGTTCTGCTCCGGAGCTCACCTGGTCCGCAGACGACGCGATGGATTTCAGTGCATCGGATACCCGGCCTCTCGTGTTGAGGAGCCCCTCCTTGATGGAGGAGAATTCTCCGGCGTAATCATGCTGGAGGGCAAAGGAAAAGTCTCCGTCCGCCATTTGGGTCAGAACAGCAGATATCTCGGAGATGTAATCAATATACAGCCTTAACCGCTCCACCATCTGCTCCAGGGAAAGGCTTACAGCCCCAAATTCAAATTTGGAGTTGCGCGGGATCTCCACAGACAGGTTTCCGTCCGCGATTTTCTGTGTGGTAGCCTGGAGGGTGTGGAGGGGCCGGACGATGCTCCGCCGGAGATAGGCCAGAAGGATGAAAAACAGAAGGGCGGCAAATACCGCGCACAGGATGGAAAGCGTGATGCCAAGCGTATGGGCGTCCGCCATCAGCTCCTGCTCCGAGGCTGTGGTGACGATATACCAGCCGCTGTCCGGGATCTGGCGGTACCAGGCCAGATAGGTTTGGCCGTCTGCCGTATAGCTGCCAGAGCCCTCCTGCTGGCTCAGAATCTGCCGCCCAAGCGCGGCGAATGAAGGGTTGTCATCCTCCAATATGTTGGCGGACAGGAGCTTCTCGCTGTCCTCGTCTGCAATGTATACCCCGGTATCATCAATCAGAAAGGCACGGCCGTTGGCCACAACGTCCAGCGAGAGCACCATCTGCTGCATCTGAGTCAGGTCAATATCCGCTGTGGCGACTCCCAGCAGGCGGCCGGTCTCGTCGTAGATCGGTGCGGAGGAGGTCACCATGGAAATCTGGGCAAATTCATCGTAATATGGAGCAGACCAAACGGACTTTTGAGTGGTATTGGCGGCGTTTGTGTACCAATCCTGGTCGGTATAATAGACGCCCTCCCCCAGAGAATAGTTGTCTACATAAGTGACGGCTCCATTCTGGCGCATGCAATAGGGAGAGAAATACCGCTGCTCCGGTCGGTACTGGTAGGGCTCGAACCAAATCCCGCCGCCGAACGTCTCCGGGTTGCTCCCCACAAAGGAGGTCAGAATTTCCTGATAGGCTGCCGCATCCCAATCTGACGCGGTCTGCTCCCCCTTTACAGCCTGCCTTTGGACCGCCTCCACGCCGCGCGCCATAGTTTCAGCAACCATGCGGTTATTGGACAGCGACATTTCGATGGAACCCATGGCTACCGAAAGGCACTGGGACATTTCGTTGCCCGCGCTGGTTTGGATGATGGCCTTGGAGCTCAGGTATCCCATCAGCGAGAGGACTGCCATGGATATAATAACTGCCGGTACGATAACGAATAGAAGTGAGGTCTGAATGGAGCGAAACCGTGTTGCATGCTTTTCCTGTGTTCTCATAAGGCATGTTCTCCTTTATTCTCTATCTCTCATAACAGATGCATCCTTGAACGCGAATTGGCTGCTGCGCCGCGCCCTCCTTTCTGTTTGAAAACGTGTACCTTTTAAAATTAAAAAAATTGTAGCAAAGGCTTAATTTGAACCCAAATTGCTCCGATTAAAGATTGGAGAACAGAGAATCTCAAAACCAGCTTTAATTGTTTGAAAAAGTGTACTTTTTCAGCTTCATTTTATGATTTAAATAACTTGTTGCTACTAATTGATTTCTTGTAAAACACGTAGCATATTCGGAAATATGGGGACAGAGTTAAATTTTTAAAAAAGTACAGGTTTTCAAATTTTCGGAAATACCTCCATTTGTTTAGTCCGGTGTTTCCAGTTTTATTGCCTTGGAATAGAAGGTCCCTGTGGGCATTCCGCAGGCCCTGGCCGCCTGTCGGAGTGTTATTTTTTGGCCCCGCCAGGCCTGATGGAGCATGTGGAAATTGTCTGGGAGGGGAAGGGGAGGGCGGCCAAAGCGTACGCCCCGGGCCTTGGCTGCCGCGATACCCTCCGCCTGCCGCTGGCGGATGTTGTCGCGCTCGTTTTCCGCCACGAAGGAGAGCACCTGGAGCACAATGTCGCTGAGAAAGGTGCCCATCAAATCCTTGCCTCGCCGGGTGTCCAGAAGGGGCATGTCCAGTACGGCGATGTCCACGCCCTTTTCCTTGGTGAGCATCCGCCACTGTTCCAGAATCTCGCTGTAGTTGCGCCCCAGTCGGTCGATGCTTTTGACATACAGAAGATCATCCCGCCGCAGGCGGCGCACCAGCCGTCGGTACTGGGGGCGCTCAAAGTCCTTGCCGGACTGCTTGTCCATATAGATGTTCTCCTCCGGCACCGGCAGGGCAGCCAGAGCCAGCCGCTGCCGGTCTTCGTTCTGTTCCCGGGTACTGACTCGGATATAGCCGTAGATTGTTCCAGCCACGTTCCGTCCTCCTTTTTTTGATCTGAAACTTTTATTTTATCGAAAACAGGAGAATGTGCCCACATACCAGGAACTATAAAAGCAAATGAAAATACCAAAAAAGGGCCCGGTGCAGTCTGCACCGGGCCCTTTTCCTGGGAGGGCTGTTACTGAATGGAGACCACCTCGTAGCCCGCCTCCGTGACAGCGCCCCTGAGCATGTCGTCGGACACGTCCTTGGACAGGGTAAGGGTGGCGGTCTTGGCCTCCAGGTTCACCTTGGCCTCCACGCCGTCGATGGCGTTGAGGGCCTTCTCCACGTGGGCCTGGCAGTGGGCGCACATCATGCCGTTGATGCTCATGGTCTTGGTCATAGCACTCGTTCCTTTCGTTTCCACAGATTTGGGGGTTCCTTCTGAAACCGGGGCGGCGGGGGACTCCCGGCGCTCCGGGCGGAAGAACTTGAGGCGCAGGGCATTGGACACCACGCACACGGAGGACAGGCTCATGGCCGCCGCGCCGAACATGGGGGAGAGCTGGAGCTGGAACAGGGGATACCACACCCCGGCGGCCAGGGGGATGCCGATAATGTTGTAGATGAAGGCCCAGAACAGGTTCTCCTTGATGTTGCGGATGACCTTCCTGGAGAGCTGGACGGCGGTGACCGCGTCCAGCAGATCGCTCTTCATGAGCACCACGTCGGCCGACTCGATGGCCACGTCGGTGCCCGCGCCGATGGCCAGGCCCACGTCGGCCCGGGCCAGGGCGGGGGCGTCGTTGATGCCGTCGCCCACCATGGCCACCCGCTTGCCCTGGGCCTGGAGCTCTGCCACGGTCTTCTCCTTGTCCTGGGGCAGCACCTCGGCCACCACCCGGTTCACGCCGAGCTGGCGGCCCACCGCCTCGGCGGTGCGGGCGTTGTCGCCGGTGAGCATGACCACGTCGATGCCCATGGCCTGGAAGGCGCGGACAGCCTCTGCGCTGGTGGGCTTAGGGGTGTCGGCCACCGCCACCACGCCCAGCATCCGGCCGTCCCCGGCGAAGTACAGCGGCGTCTTGCCCGCCTGGGCCAGCCCCTCCGCTACCGCGTCGAAGCCGTCCAGCGGGACGCCGGCCTCCTCCAGCATGGCCCGGTTGCCCGCCAGGAGCTGCTGGCCCTGGATGACGCCGCGGATACCCCGGCCCGGGGTGGCCAGAAAGTCCTCCACAGGGGCCAGGGGGATGTTCCGGGCCTGGGCCGCGGCGGT
>ERZ808040.1895-NODE-1895-length-12979-cov-3.539219_pt1 | contig 12979 bp, 11 predicted proteins | sample MGYA00380191_ERZ808040 | MGnify/ENA primary metagenome ERZ808040 (study PRJEB31490, sample SAMN06133395) | mouse gut metagenome | isolation source: J6 | host: mice | place: China: Chengdu | collected 2015-05 ... | reverse complement strand
ATGTACCATGTATAGGAAGCATATTATAATCAACAAAAGTCCAGATCTTATATTTTTTGTTTTTTTTATTCACTTCAAGTCTTGCTCCTTCTCGGTTCCGCCAAAGAAATGAAATTTCAAGTCCTCAGCCAACAGGGCATTATCGATTGTTATTTTGCACTTTATTTGAGTTCAAAATTTGCAGGATCTTTCAAATTAAATGTTATCTATATATAGCCTTGTCATGGGGGTGCTTTCTCTCTAATCATCCCTCATGACAAAGTTCCAGGTGGGAATCCCTCAAAGATTTTTTTAGATAAATTTATTTCTTCAAACTGGAGCAAATAACGTAGAAATTAACACTCCTTCACCTCTGATCATTACCTGGCACAGAAACTCACAGAGGTTTTCAATACACAACATTGATCTCTCATTCCTTACATCCGGAAAGATGAGCAGTTTCTTAGCCATCTTTGCAAGTATGGGGTAGTTCCCCTTACTGCCTTTTCCATATATCATGGGGGGCCTGAGAACTGTAACGGTGAATCTTTCGTCTGCCAGTTCTCTGCCCCCTTTATCCGCTTGCCACTTCGAATCACCATAAAAATTTGCCGGCTTTGGTTCTGTATCCTTTGTGCTTCTCTTACTTTTTCCATACGGTGCGGAATCCCCATATACGATTGCAGAAGACATGAATACGAATTGCCTGACGCCCTGCTCTTTTGCCTTCTTGGCTGTTTCAATTGCGAGATCTGTGTTTATCGCATAATATTTTGCCTTCATTTCATCAGATACATTTCCCACATCTGCATGTGCGATACCCGCAACATGATAAACGACGTCATATAACGAGAATTCCTTTTTCCTCCAGCTTCCATCTATCATATCTACGGTATCAACAGACAGTTTTGAGGCATAATACTCTTTCACATAATTCTCAAAAGACACACCTATATAACTGTCAGCTCCGGTGATTAAAACCTTTTTCACTGGCTACACTCCTTCTTATGTATCTCCCCGGTTCCGCCTTCCACAACACCATCCCTTTTTGCAACAGAAAATATGGTTCCGATAAAACACTTCACATCAAACGGAAAGCTGATTTTCTTAACATAGTCTCCGTCCAGTTTTGCCTTATCAGGTATTTCCAGTTCATCTCTGCCGTTGATCTGTGCCCAGCCTGTCAGCCCCGGCTTTACATCATTGGCATTATATTTATCCCTCTCTGCAACCAGAACATCCTGATTCCAGAGCGCTGGTCTGGGGCCAATCACAGACATATTTCCCACAAAAATGTCCCATACCTGAGGCAATTCGTCGATGCTGGTCCGGCGCATGAATCTTCCCACACGTGTGATGTATTGATCCGGATTGTCCAGCATATGCGTCGGAACATCGCGAGGCGTAGACATCTTCATAGATCTGAATTTATGAAGTTTGAAATATTTCTTGTTTTTACCGACCCTCTTCTGTATAAAAAATGCCGGTCCCGGATCATCTGCTTTAATTGCTATAATGACGATCAGGTAAATTGGAGCCAGAATCATAAGCCCCACACCTGAGAGAAATATGTCAACTACTCTCTTGACATATTTCTCATATATCCCGGCTTTATAGTCGCTATTCCCTACAGCTTTCAAATGGCCACAGACACCATCCGCATTTTCTTTATCATTATCGTCCTCGACAAAAACTACCTTTTTCCCTTCCATCGGGTTTTGATATTCACATTTGCCCTGCCTCGCTCTGTTTATATTGTTGTGCGGCATACATCTAACGTCCCCTTTTTCAACAGAATGTCCTGCTTTTTTGCTCTTTCCCAATTTCCTCTCGTTTATAAATAAACATAACAAAAAAACTTGTAAGTCTAATTTACTTACAAGTTTCTATTCTTCGATTTATAAGCATGCTTCGCCATTCCAGAATCGTTTTTGTGACTCTGAATATTTTTAAATATGTCCATTATCTCCAGCACAGCGTGCGAAACGTCAAATGCTTTTGATAGCTTCATATAATAATGTAAGCAGAACTCCCTCCAACAGACTTGAAAAGATTGCTATTTACTGGTATTTCACTTCTATACCTTCCAATATTTCCCCATTTCTAATGCTTCAAACTGCATCCTAAAAAGGAACTTACCTTCTCTCCACAACTCCCATCCCCACCGTAACTTCCACCGTACGTCCCAGCAGAGGCACTTCCACCACTACCAACCGCTTATGCCGCAGAACCTTCTTCACATTCCCTTCAAAATCCTTCAGCGGCCCGGAAGTCACAACCAGCTTATCCCCTTCAATATACCCTTCCGAGTATCTCACCACATGCTCATCCCCGCCGAGCTTCCTCAGATACTCCTCCTCTTCCTTCTGAATCGGCGTCATCTCATCTCCAGTTCTGAGCACCTTCGTCATCGCATAGATCCGATTCAGCCGTTTATGGAAATCCTCAATCCTATCCGTCTCAATAAACACATACCCCGGAAACAGTCTGGATGTGATCAGTGTCCTCTCCCCGCGGATCTTTGTCCACCGTTCCGCCAGCGGAACGAACACATCCTCGCCCTCATCCGCCACCCTGTCGCGGCACTGCTGGACGATCTCCAGTTCCTTGCCGGTATAGACCTGTATGACATACCACATATCAGCTCTTCTCCGTGATTTCCAGGCCCACGCCTACCAGCTTCTCCTGATTATCAATACGCATACTGAGAAACCCCTTGCGCTTATGCCTGTCGATCTTCTTAATCCGGGATTCCATCCCGGTCAAAACCCCGGACCTGACTTTCAGGATTCCTTTTTCGATCACGCCGTAGGACATCCCGATCTCATCTTTCCCGTTGGTCAGCCTGTTCAGGAGCTCTTCCTCTTCCGGACGGATTGGGCAGAAACTGTTGCCGGTTCCGAGAAGCCTTGTAAATTCCGTCATCCGGGCAAGCGCCTCTGAAAGGGGTTTGGGGTTGTCTGTTATGAGAAACATATATCCCGGCAGGAGACGTTCCCGCTCCTCGTGCCACTGGCCCAGGTATTTTTTCTTTTTCACATAATACAGAATCTTGCAGTCCTCGTAGGAATCATCCGGAAGCATTTTCTCCACCCGCTGACGCATGGGCTCTTCCTGGCCTGTTTTCGTCTGTATTACATACCACATCTGTACCAGCTCCTTTGTTCATAGCTGCTTTTTAGGGATTTGTGTAACATTCGCTGCCGTTCTTCCCCATTTTCTTTCACCCTTCCGGGTTGCTCTCAGCGCCGGAAAAGCCTTTAAATCCAACCATTCCGGTATTCCAGGGCTGGGGAATAAACCATGGTTTATTCCCCAAAAGGTCTTGAAAAAATATTTTCGATGTGCTAATATAATTTTCGATGATTTGTGGAAAATCGTGTTTGATTTTTGCTGTTTTCCAGCAAATTGATAGAATATTCTGCGAATTATCTTAGAATTTTTTGATATTTAGACGTGACAAAAAATGGGGAAAAAACCATGGTTTTTTCCCCATTTACGATAAAACATGAGAATTTACAAGGATTCCGCCTGTTGGTAAATCCTGTATTTTCTCTGATTCTGCAAAAATCGTCATTTTTATTTTCCTGTTTTACCACAAAATCGTTACTTTTATATTTGGAAATCATAAAATCTGACATGAGAGATCTTCCTTGCAAACCACCGGTCCGCCTCCGCAGATCTTCAGTACTGCATCCATACATTTCACCACCGGTTCCGCATATCTCCTCTCACACCACTTCCCCCGCCCCCACATATACTATATCAAACCAATCACCCAATCAGGAATTAAGCCTATGTATAAACTTCTATCTATTTTCATCCTGATCGCGATCCTTTTTCTCATTCTCAACCATTGCAGAAAAAGGAAGATCATCTGCCGGGTCCGCTGCATGAGCCTGGCCGAAAAATGCAGTCTCCTCAATGGGCTTGCCGAACCCTTCGGCTTCTGTTATGACTACCGGCAGGATCTCTTTTCCACCAGGACCGATGCCTGGCAGAAGGACTTCGGATATGGAAAGCTGTACGATCTGGCGGCGCTGTCCATGAAAATGGTTCTGGACACGGAGCCGGTTTATTTTAATTATCAGAAAAAAACCTGGCTGATCCAGTTCTGGAAGGGACAGTACGGGATCACCGCGGGCGCTGAGATGGGGATCTATCACACCGATACGGTCATCCCGCCTGTGCTCCGCGGACAGACGATCTTCCAGGCAGCGGAGGAAAACGAAATGCTCCCCATGCGCATCCGGCTGGTCCATGACTGCCGCAGACAGCTGTTCTGCCTTTCGCATATCCACTGGTGGCTCACCGGATTTCTTGTGGGACGGTGCATTCCGCCTTCTGAAATGACTGCGGAATATACGATCACATTCCCGGATATGGATATGTGCGGCTCCTTTCTCACCAGCCTGACGGAGCTGGGATACGGATGGGATGAGATCGAACTGGACGGAACCACCCTGCATTTTATCTTCTCCGTCCCGAAATCTTCCGAATCCCTCCTGTCCCCCGAATGGCGGCAAAGATTTGTGCTGTGGAAAGATCGGCTGCTCTGCAGGATCTACCTCAGATTCACCTGCCCCTTCTCCACCACCGCAGACCGGCTGCTGTACCTGTACTATTATCTGCCCTTTGCGTTCCGCAGGACCATCTGCCCGCGCAAGTTTAAAAAACAAAAGCGGATCTGGAAAAAATATAATTCTGACCGCCGGAGCCGCCGCTGATGGGATGGTATCAGAGGATCTCCAACGCATTCCGGGATGCCCCGGTGCTTCCGCTGGACTGCGGCTCCCGTTTGGTCCTGTTCAGCGACTGCCACCGGGGGGTGGGCAATTCCAATGACAATTTTCTAAAGAATCAGCACCTGTACCTTGCGGCGCTTCAGCACTATTTTCAAAAAGGATATACGTATCTGGAGCTTGGAGACGGCGACGAGCTGTGGGAAAACCGTTCCCTCGCCCGGATCATAGATATCCACGATGACGTATTCTGCCTGCTCAAAGAATTTTGCTGCCGGGAACGGCTTTATATGCTTTATGGAAATCATGACCACTGTAAAAAAAATCTTCGCTACTGCCGCCGCCACTGCTCCGCTTTGCTGCTGCCGGATTTCCGTTTTCTATCCGGCCTCATCCTGCACGATACCATTTCCCAAAAGGAGATCTATCTGACTCACGGGCATCAGGCGGATTTCCTGAACAGTACGCTTGCGCCCCTCTCAGGCTTTCTGGTGCGGTACTTCTGGAAGCCGTTAGAGGCCGTGGGCGTATCTGATCCGACCAGCGCGGCCCGCAATTATACGAAGAAGCATAAGACAGAAACCCGGCTTGCCGAATGGGCCTCCCAGGAGCAGAAGCTGCTCATCACAGGGCACACCCACCGCCCAATGACAGGAAGCGCGGATTCGCCCTATTTCAATACCGGAAGCTGCGTGCATCCGAGCTGTATCACCTGTATTGAGATCAAAAGCCGCCGCATCACGCTGGTAAAATGGACCCTGAAAACGCGGGACGATATGTCCCTGTATGTGGTGCGGGAAAAGCTGGAACCGCCGGTATGTCTTGATACGTTTCGGATTGGCGTTCCAGATTCCGCACGGAACGCTCTGCGATAAAAAAATACAGCGAAATCACATATCCATACGGTTTTCTGCTTCGCGGGAGCATGACATGCTGAGGAACTGTTGATAAATAACCTATGCATCTGACTTGTCTCATTATTCATCCGCTGCATCAGAAAATTTTCCAACTGTACGGTTGCAATCCGGAATCTCAGTTTTATGCAATTTATTGCAATAAAACTGAGATTATGGATTAGCAACCTACTCATGAATGAGCAAAAAGCGGCTGCGTTAGCAGACGTAAGAGTGCGTTAGCACGGTTTTTGCGAATGGATGAGTCGGTTGGAGGCTCTTTAGAGCATCCAACCGTACAGTTGGAAAATTTTGACGCAGCCCACTGCGCCTGCAGTTTTCTTCTTTGCAGATGAATATTTATCCCGCATGGTATGCATAGGTTATTTATCAGCAGTTCCTAACGTCAAAAAAGACGCAGTCTGACATTTGACTGCGTCTCTTTATTGTACCTGAAAATTGCCGTCTGCACGGTTGGGTGATCCAAAGAACCTCCCACCGGAGCAGCAGAACATAACTCCCATCAACGGAACATATCTCTGGTCAGCGGAGTATTCCCGGAGTCCCCCGTCTGATCCGTTCCTTCCGGCTTCTCGTCGATCCTCTGGATCAGCACAAACATCACAGCGCCCAAAAACGCACAGGCTACCACGGCAACCGCCAGCCGCAGAAAAGCAGTGCACAGCCAGTCCAGAAGCCCTGTCTCCGTAATGATAAGAGAAGTCAGATTGGCCGTCACATGGAGCAGGATCGGGGCTTTCAGAGAACCATATTTTTCACACACATAGGCAAGCAGCATTCCCAGTCCCATGGCATAGAGAAACTGCACCAGGTTCCCGTGGCTGAAGCCGAACAGGATGGAGATACTCAAAGCCGCGGGAAGAAATCCCATCAGCGCCCGGCACCGTTTGAACAGCAGCCCGCGGAACAAAAGCTCCTCGGAAACAGGCATGATCAGTCCCAGGCAGACCACCTGCACCGCAAAACCCGGAGCGTAAAATACCGCCGACGTATTCTGGTAGCTCTCGCTTACAAATGCCAGGTTTGTCATGACGATCAGCACATTTCCGCCGATACACACAACAATCCCCAGCAGCAGCGTCCAAATGTACTGAGACAAAGGCGCTTTTTTATTGACCGGAAGGTGTTGCAGCGCCTCCTGCTTCCTGTCCCTGCGGTACAGCGCCGACAGCACAGGTATTGTCAAAAGTGCCGCTGCCGCGAGCATCTGCACCTGGTAGCGGGCCACCATATCCATCAGCGCCGTCTGCATCTGGACCGCCGCCTGCGTAAATTCTTCATTAGTCATGGAATCTGTCCATGTCACAGATTGTATCACCTCGGGCACCGAGACGATGACCAGCACCAGTGACGCGATCATGGCCCCCACAAATTCAACTCCCCAATAGATCAGAAATGGCCCGAACAGATACCAAAATCTGTTTTTTCCCGGAGCTTTATTCATCTTTTCTTCTCCTCACTTTCTCCTGCATCACTGCAGATTGCACGCCACAGGCAGTTCGGCGCCGCGCAGCCTGTATGGGTTATTTTTCCACAGCTCCATGCATCTGCATCCACGCCCTCAGTTCCGACTCGGTTCCTTTCAGGGAACCCTGTACCATCTCAGGCTTTCCTCCGCCTCTGCCGGAAAACGCGGCATTCAGTTCCTTTACCAGCTTCCGCAGATCCAAACCTGCGCTACCGATCACATAGCGGTAGCCCTCCTCATCATTTCCGCAGAATACGGCGCATAATTCATGCCCTCTTTCCATCACCAGATTCATGAGCAGCCTGGGGCCGTCTCCCTCCAGCCCGGACTCAAACAGGCACACCGCCCCTTTCTCTCCGTCGCTTTCCCTGGCCTTGAGCCACAGCATTTCCTTCTGCTGCTCCGCCAGCCTGGCCTTTAGCCGGGCGCATTCCTCCTTCAAATGCTCCACAGCCTCCGCCACCTCGTCCTCCTTTGCGCAGAGCGAAGCGGAAATCCGCCTGACAGACTCGGATTTTCTGTCATAATCCGCCAGGGCGCGGAACCCGCAGAGCATGGTGACACGGACTCCGCCCTTGTACCGCTGCACGTGGGTCAGCTTGATCACTCCGATCTCCCCCGTTTTTTTCACATGGGGAGCACAGCAGGCGCAGACATCAAAGCCCGGAATCGTCACAATGCGGACCCGCCCTTCGATCTCGATCTTGCTGCGATATTCCAGTCCGGCCAACTCCTCCCCGGAAGGATAAGAAACCTGGATATCCAGATTGGCTGCTGCGGCTTCATTTGCCCGAAGCTCGATCTCATGCAGCTCTTCCCGGGTGATCTCCCCATTAAAGTCCATGGTGCAGTCTGTACTGCCCAGGTGAAACCCCACATTGTCGTATCCAAAGCGGGCATGCACCAGCCCGGAAACAATATGCTCCCCGGTATGCTGCTGCATCTTCATAAAACGCTCCGCCCAGTCGATCTGCCCGGACACCGTGCTCCCGGCAGGAACCGGCCGGTCCGTGATGTGGAAAATTTTTCCGTCACGCTCCTGCACATCCAACACTCGGACAACTTCCGAATCCGCCTGAAGCTGCCCGGTATCTGCGTACTGTCCTCCCCCTTCCGGAAAAAACGCGGTCCGGTCGAGCACAATCTGATATCGCTTTTCTTCCGGAATCTCCCCGGTCCTGCCGGACGCTTCCGGATCTCGTTCTCCCTCCCGGGTATCTGCCGCCTGAGCGGAAGCTTCCAGAGCACCTTCTCCAACCGGGCCGCATTCCAGCACAACCGCCGTAAACGTCCGCATATGGCTGTCTTCGTAAAATAGCTTTTCTGTCATTTCCTTTCTCTTTGAAACCGTAAAACCAGGCAGACAAGATCAATAGCGTGCCTGATCCACAGATATTTACATCCTTTCCGGCGCTTCGAATCCCAGAAGGTCAACGCAGACCTCCAGCACCTCTTTGGTCAGCCTGAGAAGTGCGAGATAGCCCGCCTTCTTTTCCTCATCCTCTTCCGCCAGGATCCGAGTCTCATGGTAAAATTTGTTAAACGCGTTCGCCACATCATAGATGTAAGCACAAAGCTTGTGGGGCGCGATCTCTTCATAAACGGTATCGATGACTTCGTTGAACTTCGCCGTCTCCAGCATCAGCGCCTTCTCACAGTCGCTCCCCGGCTCCCGGATCCGAAGCGCATCCATGGAACCGCCGTTTTCCTGATATTTATTCAGGATGGACTTGATCCGGACGATGGTATACAGGATATAAGGCCCTGTATTTCCCTCAAAGGAGGTAAAACGGTCCACATCGAAGATATAATCCTTGGATGCCTGGTTGGACAGATCCCCGTACTTCACAGCCGCAAGGCCCACCGTCCGGGCGGTCGCTTCCGCTTCCTCCCCGGTCACGGTCCGGTTGTCCATGATCTTCTTCCTCATCTCTTCCGTGATCTCACGGAGCAGGTTTTCCAGGCGCATCACGCCGCCCTCCCGGGTCTTAAAGGGCTTTCCGTCCTTCCCGTTCATGGTGCCGAAGCCCAGGTATTTCAGGTCCACCTCCGGGCGTACGATCCCCGTCTTCTTCGCGCAGCGGAATACCTGTACAAAATGCAGCTCCTGCCGCTTGTCCACCACATAAATGATCTGGTCCGGCTGATAAAGGCTCTCCCGTTCGATCAGGGTCGCCAGATCCGTCGTATCATACAGGGCCGCCCCGTCCGACTTCAGGATCATGCAGGGCGGGACGGCCTTGTTGTCGTCTTCCTCTGCCACATCCACTACCAGAGCGCCCTCGTCATAGCGCGCAAATCCCTTTTCCTTTAACATATGGACCATATCCGGGATATACTTCTGCACATCCGCCTCGCCCTTCCAGAGATCAAAATCCACATTCAGAACGTTGTAATTCTTCTTCAAATCCGCCACGGACACATTCATAATGTGCTGCCAGACCGCCCGGTAGCCCCGGCGGCCGCTCTGCAGAAGGAAGGTAGCCTGCAGGGCCTTCTCCCGGTATTCCTCATTCTCCTTGGCATAAGCGCTGGCTGTCGGGTAGATCTCCTCCAGCTCCCCGATGGTAAACGGCGCCTCCTCCGGATATTCTCCCTCGTAATCCTCCTGAAAATAAGGCAGCTCCGGTTTCCGTTTTTCCAGCTCCGTGATGATCAGCCCCATCTGATATCCCCAGTCTCCCAGGTGGATGTCTCCGATCACCTGATTGCCCTTAAAACGGACGATCCGCTTCACGCTCTCGCCGATGATCGCGGAACGCAGATGCCCTACATGAAGGGGCTTGGCCACGTTGGGTCCGCCGTAGTCGATCATGACCGTCTTCGGCTCCGTTTCCTTCTCCACGCCCAGGTTCTCGGCTCCTGCCATCTCATTCAAAAACTCCGCCGTAAACCCGGGAGCGGCCTTCAGATTGATAAATCCGGGATTCACCGCCTCCGCATAGGAAAAAACCGCGCTTTCCTGCAGGTGCGCCGTCACATCCTTCGCGATCATGATGGGTGCTTTTTTGTAGGCCTTGGCCGCTGCCAACGCTCCGTTGCACTGATATTCGCATAAGTCCGGCCGGTTCGACAGGCTTACCTTTGCGTAAGCTTCATCGTATCCCGCTGCCCGGAATGCCTCTTCCATCTCCATTGTAATAAGCTTCAGAAATGTTTTCACGTTTTCACTCTCCATATGTTTTCTTTGTTCTTTTGACATTTTATCACCTATCCCGGATTCTAGCAAGTGTTCGTTCGCGGCGAGCGAAAATAAAATAGTAATAAATGGTTACATGTCACACACTGACCAATCACTACGCTGATTGGTCAGGAGGATGCACATAAAAGCTGGGATTCAGGCTGTCCATTGCCGCAGGCAATTTTAAATGACGGCCTGAGTTACAGGGCACGCCTGGTCAAGGTGTGACCTGTAACAATAAATGTACCCCGCTGTAAGGCATCCGGCCAGTAAAGCTCCGGTTTCCAGCATCTGTCCCCTCTCCGAAGGCGACTTTATAATGAGCCCAATATATTCCTTTACCAGCATGTACTTGAACAGTCAGACGTATGAATAAGCCCCATCCTTCATAATTTCTTTTTGTCCATATCCCAAAGCATAAAGACTACCACCTGGATGCTTGCAATGATTGCCGGCAGCCCGGTCATAAGAAATGTGATCCCGCTTTTTGTAGCCTGTGACTGCACCTCAAGCGCCGCGTTATAGCCTGTCCACGCAAGCCCCCATCCAATCGCCGCTGAGCCGAGCCCTGTGCCTATCTTGGTCCCCACGCTTGATACCATTGCGATATAGCCTTCCGCATGTATCCCTTCCCGCGCCACAATATAATCTACAATATCAGCCACAAACGTAAAGATGGAGGCTGAAACCGGAGCTCTTCCAAGTCCTTCGAAACATTTCATGGCGCAAAACACCGGAATATTTGGCGTCGTAAGAAACATCACGATATCAGCTGCCGCCGCAATTGCCATTCCGCACATCGCCGCATTTCTTCTTCCAAATTTTTTAAATAATGTCGGAACAAAAAGCATTCCGATGATCAATGGCAGATACGTCACGACAGACATCACACTGAAGAGCTTCATATCTCCCAGGACATCTCTGTAATAATAGATCGCGGTTCCCTGAAGCCCCTGGAACAGATATACGATTACAAATGTGATCAATATAAGCACGAAATACTTATTACAAACAACTGCTTTCAGTATTTTGCCCGTGGAGACAGTCTGCTCCTGCCCCTCTTTTTTATTTGAAAGCGTTTCCAACGGCACTTTTTCCTGAATAAAATATCCCATACAAAACACCAGTACTGTGCATATTATGGCATATATCACCGATATGAACGACCATGCCCCCTGTGCTTTTTCTCCGCCTTTGAACGACAGAAGAAGCGGGGTAACGACATTCAGGCAGAGTACGCCGGACATCGTGCAGATTCTGTTCATAACACTCGCCACCCCTCTGTCCTGGGGATCCAGGGACATCAGCGGTAAAATCGCGGTAAATGCCATATTATACAGCGTAAATGAAACCGCTGCCGTAAAGGTATAGGTGACACTGACCCATATCAGCTTTGCCGTATAGCCAAGTCCGGCCGGAACGTGGAAGCTTAAAAACAGACTAATGCCCAGAAGAGGCGCCGCCAGCATAAGCCACGGCCTTGCCTTCCCCCAACGGCTATGTGTACGTTCCATAATAAAACCGGTGATGATGTCGCTGATCCCGTCAAAAAACCTCGCTACCAGCATCATCGTTCCCGCGAATCCTGCCGCAATTCCCACACTGTCCGTATAATACATGGTTACAAAACCGCCCATAAAGCTCCAACAAAAATTCGCGCCGATATCTCCCAGACTATACATAATCTTTTCAAACCATGTAGAAGCACCTTCTCTTACCTGTCTCATCTTTTTACTCCTTGTCTTCAAATACTTTTATCGCATTGATCATCAGTTCCCAGAACCTGTCAAAATCCAGGTTTTTTCCCACATAAACATTAGGTTCTTTTAATGCTTTACCAGAATTCATCCGATACACATCAATACAGGTCATCCCATATGTAAATTCCCCTTTTGTCTCCACATCCACACGCATCAGCTGTGTCTCAAATACATTCGGGTCGATCAGATACGCAACACAGCACGCGTCATTGATCGAAGCTCCTTTTTTTGTTCTTCCGGAAGTCATTCTTCCGTAAAAATCAAGAAATTCCGTTACAAACCGCCCAAGCCTTGTCGGGATATTACGGATTTTCTCCATAACCTCCTTTGTCGCGAGGGCCTGATAGGTCAGATCCAGTCCGCACATCACCTTTTTTACTGGACTGTCAAACACAATCTTCGCGGCTTCAGCATCCTGCCAGATATTAAACTCTGCCGCCGGGGTAATATTACCGAACCTTCCCCCGCCCATGATCACGATCTGTTTGATTTTCGACTCAAGCGCGGGTTCTCTCCGCAGTGCAGCTGCTACATTTGTTAATGGGCCCGCTGCCACGATGGATATATCCCCTTCTGAACGCATAATCTGTTCAATCATAAAATCACATGCATGCTGTTCGATTGCCCGAGACTGCGGTTCAAAAAGCTCCGGACCGTCCAGCCCGCTCTCGCCATGTACAAACGGGGCTGTATATAGCTCCTTCATGAGAGGACGGGCGCAGCCTGCAGCTACCGGTACGGACGAATGCATCAGGTCTTTCAGCCGAAGTGCGTTTTTCGTTACATTGTCCAATGTAGAATTCCCCGCAACGGTGGTGACTCCCAAAAGCTCGATCTGCTCGCTCCCCTCTGCCATGATGATCGCCATAGCATCGTCATGCCCCGGATCACCATCATAAATGATTTTTTCCCTGTTCATTTTCTTACCTCCAATA
>ERZ808040.1894-NODE-1894-length-12981-cov-11.087415_pt1 | contig 12981 bp, 12 predicted proteins | sample MGYA00380191_ERZ808040 | MGnify/ENA primary metagenome ERZ808040 (study PRJEB31490, sample SAMN06133395) | mouse gut metagenome | isolation source: J6 | host: mice | place: China: Chengdu | collected 2015-05 ... | reverse complement strand
CTGGATCTAGCGGTATCAGGGACTGCCACAGGAGGAAATATGCACCATGGAACGAGAACACATACAAAAGAACCAGCCAAAACCACAGGAAGTACTCCCAGTGAATACCAAGGCGAAAGACACATTTTTCAAGACAGTATATGCCTCCGAAGAGCGCCAGAAAAAACTTGCCGCTTTTCTTTTGGGAATAGAAGGAAAAGAGATAACTGTATCCAATGTGCGTCCAGTACTTTTTGGGAACAGAGAAAATGACTTGGCCTTTGTTACGAATGCGGTATTCTATGTCATGACAGAGAATCAGGCGACAGTATGCCCCAATGTCCCCTACAGGCTGCTCGAATATATCACATCAGGGCTGCGCTCCACCGTGGACAGCGAAAAACTGCTGTACAGCAGAAAGCGTGTCTGTTTTCCAGTCCCAAAGCTGTATATGTTACAGACAGGACTGGAAAGCAGAGAGGAAAAACTGCCTGAGAAGGTGCAGTATGATACCCGCCTGAGTGATTCGTATCTGGCAGTGGAGGAACAATACAAGAGCGCACTGACAGAGCCGGATCTGGAGGCAGTGGTACATGTATATGATTTCCGTATGACCATGAAGGAGACGTTAGAGTATATCGAATCAGGAACACAGCCAGAGCGGTTTGCTTCATATCAGGGAGACATGCTGGACTATGCACTGACAGCGAACGGGATAACTTATATACAGCGCGCTGTCAAGAAAGAAAAGCAGAACCAGTATGTTATGCCCAATAATGTATTCAGCGTGGCAGATTATATAGAACTATTGGTCAAAAGAGATATATTTGTGGATTTGTTGACAGATAAGGAGGTATGTGATATGACAATGGCACAATTCTCAAGAGATGATATATTACTCTATCAGGGACGGGAAGAAGGGGAGAAGATTGGAGCAATCCGCACCTATCAGAAACTGGGAATCCCGCCTGAAACAGCCAGACAATACATCATGGAGGAATTTGGGACAAATGCAGAGGAAGCAGATGAGCTTTTGAGGACTTACTGGAAGGAATAATATTTTCATGAATGTGTAAGTGTAGAATCATAAATTGGAGATAACAAGCGTCGTTTGATTTATTTGCAAGCAGTAGTTTATTTTTGCTTTTACAGCATCTGCTCTGCCATTTTCTAAACTTCGTTCTATCTTTTAACCAATGTCAGTTGAGCAAATAAAGGAAAGAAAGTGTTCACATTCTTGTAAAATAATAGAAATAATGATATTCTGTAATTAATCAAATACCAAATAATCCATATAACATTGTTAAATTACAAATTGACGTGAAAGTCATGTCAGGAAGAGGGCGTATGCAGTTAACCAAACAGATTGAAAATATGCAGAATATGTACGATTTATTAGCGCTATGCTGTTCCTACATCTTTAATGAAATAGAAAATGAACCCTATGATTTTGCTGCATTTAATGATACGTTGTATATACATGTGTATGACAATATTGTCAAGTATAATTGGGATAAAGAGAATCTGGGAGAACTTGGAGCATTTCGGGAGTTCCGAGATTTTGTTATTCGGTTTATGGGGGAAAATAGTACAGTAGAGAAGTGTTATGCAATTGTAAAGTATATCGATGAGAAAATTGAATATGAGTTTCGATATGATATCGTATATCGTAAAGATTTAATGGAATATGACAGCATAAATGAGCAGTGTAAAGACAAAGTCAGGGTATTATTAAAAAATACAAAATCCTTTGTAGATGTGGGGAATGAGGCTTACAAACACCAAACTAAAGATAAGTTTAACCTGCTTAGGGATTCACATGATTGTCCATGCTCCAAGTTAGATGCAGTTACCAAACGATACATGATTTGGGATGAGGAAGTATTCCGCAAATATCCATTCAAAATTTACAGAGTCAAGGAAAGCCATTATATTAATAAACATTTTGAGAATAGGAATAAGGTAATTTTTGCAGTCATACCTTTTACAAATGAAAGTATTAAAACAATTCTTTCGGAAAAACGTGTAAATGGTGCGTTTTATATTGAACAGATGGAGCCAGATACTGAATGCAGATTAAAGAGAAAATATGAATTGGCTTATAAAGGGACACTGAATAAAGATGTGGATTTTCTTGTTTTTCCTGAAATGTTGATGACAGATGAAATCAGAGCAGACTGTAGTTTTAATGAAAATGGACCAGTCATTCTCATTAATGGTTCGTGTTCAAAAAATAAGGTGAACAGGTCCGTCGTATGTGCACGTGATGGTGAGGAATTATTCAGTTATTGCAAAAAGAATCCGTATATTTATGAGGATGCAGGAAAAGAATATACAGAATGGCTTGATGCAAAAGAGAATAAAGAGTACAGCTTGCTGGATATTCCCAATTTAGGAAGAGTAAGTGTTGCAATCTGTAAAGATTTATGGAGCGAAGAGATAAAAATGTTTCATAAAATGATGAAAACCAATATACTTATTGTTCCTGCTTTTACACCATCGGGTGATTTGGAATCATCAGCACGATGCTTATCGGAAGAATATAACTGTATTGTTGTGCTTGCAAATTCATGTTCAGCATTACCAGTCCCACAGAGAGATAAGAAAATAGGTTTTGTAACATTACCAGCCAAAAGAGGATCCGATAGAACAACTGACGTAAAATATTATAAGGCTGGTGCGTGCCAGAAAGAATGTGCTAACATATGTAAGGGACAGCTAATTACGATAGAATTTACTGATTTTCAAGGAAAGAATAGTTTGTGTTGTTACAAAACGCAGATTAAGAAAATAAACTAATGCCAAGGAAAGGGCATATGGAGTGGTAGCTATGAAAGATGAATTAATGGAAAAAATGAAATTGAGTGATATTCATGGTAAAGAAAAAAATTATGAGACTGTTTTACATGAATCCAGATTAGCGGTTCAAAATTATGTGAGGACAGGTTATAAGAGCAAACAGCTGGGATTGATAATAGACTGTGAGGATAAATTTCACGAGAATTACAAAAAATTACTGGAGACAGAATTGCACAAAGAGATAGTATGGGAAAAGCAAAAATTACCTGCTGATATACAGCAGAGCGAATCATTAAAAGAGATCACAGATAAATTGCAGCATTTGGTTCAAGAAACGGTTCAAAAAATACTGACAGAATTTGCATACTATAACAATATGAACATGATTTATGAATTTCTTGATAATGAGATTTGTAAACGTAAGGAAGACGAGTACTTTAAGAATATATTGCAAACGTATCCTGTGTTAAAGAAGCTGGTCAAATTTGTTGAAGGGAAAAGAAGAGTTTTCTTAAAAGATGTAACACAGCAACTAAAGATTTCAAAACGCCAACTGGAAGAAGTCATAAATAATGCAAAGGAATTATTTATTATTGATGAAAAGAAAGAGGAGACGCAAATCACTCTCTCACCACAGGGCATGAAAATAAGTATATATATTGCACAAAATACACCGCCATTGACGGCGCACAAACTAGACCAGTGTGTATATCAGAATTGTTTTGAAATAATGGATAAGTTAGAAAATTCTTTATTGTTATCCAGAAAATTAGAGGTCAGAATAGAATCCATTTCCCCTTCAGTAGAACATTCCATTAAGAGTAAATATAACAGTACATTTAGTCATATGTGTATTTATAGAGATGAGGGGTACAATCTGTTAAATCATTATGTGTCACGCATCGAAGAGAAAGAAGAGGAAGAGTATGGAAAAAAAGTCAGATTTAAAATCAATAACAAATCAAAAGAGTGGTAATAAACGTGTTTTGGAGATTTATAAGCAGCTTTTAGAATTGAGTAATGGTGATTTAGACCAATATGTGAATGAAGACGAACTAAATATTGAAAAAACCCCAATGGAAGAATATTCAGATATCTTTCAGGAATTTTTAGATTTAGTATCGCAATTATATGTAACCCATGATTCTGAAGTGTTGATAAAAAAATTTGAGGATGTCTCAGAAAATAAAAAAAGTAAAGATTTTTTAAGGTGGCTGAATGAATATGCTCTGTCGCTTTCCCATATTGTAAAAGAAACATTATTTATTCGTAATATGGATATTGGGCATTTTTCAGAGATGGCTAAATTTTGTTTGGATAACTTTGTTCTTCAAAATTCAGGAGAATTTGTAGAAGAAAATGACTGGAATAATAAACAGCTTCGCATACTTAGAAGCATCATTTTTTCCGCTGCTGATTTGAGGATTGTCGCTAATTATTCTAAAAAGTATGCTCAAAAAATAATGTATGAAAAGTTATGTCTGGATGAAAAATATAGTGAAATAATAATAAATATTATCGATGAAAATTATGAAAAGATATGGCGTATTATTTTTATCAGAAGACAAAAAAGCATTGATGACAAATTGGATCAAATATTAAGAAAATACCAATAGATTAAGAGGATAATTCATTTTGTGTATGTGCATCAGGAGTTATATAAACTGTATTTGTATGACTCTTGTGACCAGTACATACAAAACACTGCATGCAGCAGCTTGCACCTGTATTTAAAAAGAATGCGAGTGCCGCTTCATGCCATTTGTCTTGTGCTGGTAGTTGTCGCACCGCCAGCGCTTTCTGAGTCCAGCGCTGCCGGCTTCGACATCCGCCAGATAGAAGGCTTCAAAGGCGGTCTGCGGCCGCATACTGCAATACGGGCAGTCTGGGTCGCCGCACGCCTCATCCAGCCACTCGCCGCAGGCGGGACAAGCCCACGAATCGTATTTGTCGATTTGTACCAGTGTTTTACCGCCGCAGAGTGGACAGATGGAATCCTTTGAGACATAGCCAATCTGCGACCATTTGAATTGTTTTTTGCGCGCTTTTAAATAATTCTTTCTATTTTTCATGGAAAATACCTCTTTTGTTTTCTGATGTCATTATAGCGTGTTTGATTTTCCGCGTAAAGGCATTTATAATCTGTATAAATACTGCGGTATTCTAAAAAATTCGAAAAAATAATTCAAAAAATGTGAAAAAAGTGTTGACAGTTTATAAATATGATGGTATAGTATTTATTGTTCGGTGGACAACACAGAAAGTAATACAGAAATGCACCGCTAGCTCAGTTGGTAGAGCACCTGACTCTTAATCAGGGTGTCCAGGGTTCGAGCCCCTGGCGGTGCACTTGAAAGCACTATTTTTGAAGCGTAGGCTTCGGGGATGGTGTTTTTTGCTTTGTATAATTGTCATACAAAGCAGCAATTGAATAGAAAACCCCAAGCTTACAGATCTTGGGGTAGTTGATATTCATGCGGATAATACTCTTGCAGCTGTGTGGTGCTGGTTTCTTTGCCAGCATAGCGCTCCAGCCAGTTTTCATAGTCGGGGTTTATCCAGACAGAAGCATCCTCAAAAGTCACTTGCTTCAGGCAAATCAGTATATATGCCGCTTGATTTGCTCCGCCATCGCCAATTTGGGGAAAATCTGTCATCTTTTCACCATCATAGAGAGACCAGCCGCCGCGGTATTGTTCCGTGTGGGTGGGTAAAAGATTTTCGCTGGATTGGACAATATTTTCAAAGCTGCTCTGTGCGCTGCTGTCAAGGAAATTCCAGAAGAGCTTTAAGGGCGAACCGTTTTTGTCATAAGCGAGCATACAGTATTGTGTTTCTGTGATGGTTTTGTCCGTATGGTTGGTAAGGATATCGTGGACATATGGATATCCATTGTCGTAATAGAGAATGTCTGCGCTTTCGTGGATGATGGAAACGGAATTGCTGGCAGCAGGTATGTCATAGCGGTTGTCAGCTGCGGACGCGGCGGCAGAGGTGGCGAATAGGCCGGCTGTGACAAAAACAATCAGGCAGGAGGCTGTCACCATGGCAGGGGTGGGTTTCCTTGTGGTCATAATCGCCCGTATCCGTTCTTGGGATGCATTGATGCTAAAATTACTGATAATTGGCAGCAGTCCGCTTTTCTTTGCCTCCATGCTAATCAGGCTTTTCGCGTAGGCGGATTTTGATTTCTCGCCATATTGTCTGATAACAAGCGCATCACAGCAAAGCTCGATATCGCGGTTGAAAAAGAAATACATCATCCAGACAAAAGGATTGAACCAGTGAACGCACAGCGCCGCCGCTGTAATAAGCTTTCGGATGGCGTCGAAACGCTCAATATGGACACATTCATGAGAGAGAATATACTGTAACAGATTCAAATTCTCCCAGTCTGTATCTTTTGGCATTAAGATTACAGGATGCCATATGCCATACGTCAGCGGTGTGGATATTTTGTCCGACTGCCGTATGGAGAGCCTGCGCTTTACCGTCTGCCTTTGGAGCCATTTCGCTGCATAAGGATGACTGACAGGCAATGCAGTCTGAAATTCCACCCGGCAGCGCAGATAAGCGGTGACAAAAAATGACGCACATAGAATCATTCCAACACACCAGATTACAAACCAGACAGAGACAGAGGGGGTGCTTTCTGGCGGCTGTTCCAAGGCTTGCATGGTGGCAGAGACAAGATCACCGGCTTTTGGTTTATCCGATACGGCCGTGGAGATACTGCGGTTTGCCAGCGTATAGACACTAAATACGGACGGAACTGTAAATGGAAGCAGCAGCCGTACAAGTACTATTTCCCACAAAATTACAAACGTTTTCTTGGGAAGGCGGTTGATAAACAGTGCTCGTACTATGAGTACTGCAAGGATAATGACAGCCCCGGAAAGGCTCATTTTGAATAGACTCATGCGCATCACCTCACTCCAAATCCGTGACAATCTGTTTTAATTTTTTTATCTGCTGGGCGGATAGTTTTTTGCGGCTCAGCAGGGCAGCAAACAGCTTATCGACAGACCCGTCAAACATTTTATCTATGAGTTCGTCTGTTTTGGCATCCTGCACTTCTTCTTGCGGAATCAGGGCATGACACATGAAATGTGGCTCAGAACGCTCGATTGCCCCTTTTTTGATACAACGCTTTATCAGTGTATACGTGGTGTTCATGTTCCAGCCGGTCTCTTCTTTTAAAACATCCGACAGATGTTTGGCAGTGGTGTCACCCTCGCGCCAGAGGACGCTCATCACTTTTAATTCCGAATCAAATAGTTTGATGTCCATCGTGGTTCCTCCTTTCACACGACTACAGTAGTTTATAAATTTATTCTACTCTTTATATAGAAGATTGTCAATACGGCGATCTCATCTTTTTATTAATAAATTGAGATGCGGTATAATAAAACCAGTACAGACAAAATCACAAAAAGGAGAATATCAAATGGACAATGAAAAAGTATACGCCATGCCCTTTGGCAAAGTATATCCGCTGCTTGTCTCTAAGGCGGAGAAAAAGGGACGAACCAAAGAAGAAGCAGACCAGATCATATGCTGGCTGACGGGCTATACAGCCGAGGCAATTGAGCACGCGGTACACAGTCAGGTCCCATATGGAGACTTTTTCCGCAATGCACCCAAGTTAAATCCCAACAGAAAGCTAATCAAAGGAACCGTCTGCGGCGTGCGCGTGGAGGAGATTGCAGAGCCCCTAATGCAGGAAATACGGTATCTCGATAAACTGATTGACGAGCTGGCAAAAGGAAAGGCAATGGACAAAATACTGCGGGATGGGAGTGATGCGGCCAGCACAATCGAAGAGTATATTCAACGACAGCCTAAGGAAGCACAGCCCCATCTTGAACAAATGAATGCAGCGATTCGGTCTGCACTGCCAGATGCCGTACAGAAACTGTCATGGAGTATGCCTACTTACTGGAAAAAGCGGAATTTGATACAGTTTGCTGCCTTTAAGAAGCATGTTGGACTGTACCCCGGACCAGAAGCCGTGGAAGCATTTGCAGACAAGCTAAAGGCGTATAAGACAAGCAAGGGGGCAATCCAATTTCCTTATAATAAGCCGCTTCCGACAGAACTGATTACAGAAATTGCATTGTGGTGTGATTCTGGCATATTATAACACTGCTCTCCTGCATATTTTTCAGACTAATTCTGTATTATCTTTCAAACAAGGATTGATAAACAGCGGGATTTTGTTATAATAGAGAAAATGACAACAGAATACAAGGAGAAAATGGATGATATTCGGAAGCAGGAACAATAACAGGAAAACAGCGCAGATAAAGTCTGTCATACAGGAGGTGGTGGCGGAGGCATTCATGCGGCAGAAGCAGGAGCTGTCGCGGATGCAGGAGGAACAGCAGAAACATTTTGATGAACAGATGAAGGAGCAGCTTGAGAAGAATCACAAGGCGGTGAGAGGACTGTCGGATTCTGTTGAGGATTTTCTGGATTCGATGCAGGAGGAGGAAGAAAGGCAGCGGCAGTTGCATCAGCAGCAGGAAGAGGCTAGGAAGCGGGAGCAGAAGCTCTTGGAGCTGGTACAGCTGTATCAGCAGCAGATGGAATTGTTTGAGCAGTGGATCACAGGACAGCCACAGGAGACGGGGGAAGCCGCTAGGAAAGCGTGGCAGCAGCAGTATGCCATGCTCAAGGGAAAGATTCAGACAGAGAGTATGCTTTGTGCGATAGAACTGACAGGCGTGTCAGGAGAGCCGGTGGATTACCGCCTGCACGAAGTTCTTCAGGCGGTAGAACCAGCCAGCAGGGAGCAGGAGGGGAAGATAGATAGAGTGTACAGTCAGGGGATGCTTTATCATGGCACAGTGATCAGAAAAGCGCGCGTGACTGCGTACCGTAAGTCATAATACAGAAAATTCAAATCAGGAGACAAAGGAGAAAAAAGATGGATACAATTATAGGAATTGATTTAGGTACGTCAACTACCGAGGCGGCAGTGTATCAGGATGGAAAGCCGGTTCTTATGCTCAATTTTGACGGCAGGGAAGTCACACCTTCCATCGTAGGGGTAGATGACACAGGCAACATCATTGTGGGAGAGAAGGCAGAGGCACAGCTTCTGATCGCGCCAGAGCGCACTGTCAGGGAAGTGAAGCGCCTGATTGGGACAGACGAGCTGGTTATGATAGGAAAACGGCAGTATTCTCCTGTAGAAATCTCTGCAATGATCTTATCCTATGTCAGAACGTATGCGGGGACATACCTTGGCGAGGATATTACACGGGCTGTCATTTCTGTGCCGGCATACTTTGATGAAATACAGCGTCAGGAGACAATGGAAGCCGGAAGAGCAGCGGGTTTTATGGTAGACCGCATCATCAATGAGCCGACAGCGGCGGCACTGAGTTATGGCTTGGAGCACATGGACGAGGAGAGTTACGTGCTGGTTTACGATCTGGGCGGCGGCACGTTTGATGTGACGCTTCTGGAAATGTTTGAGGGCGTGCTTGAAGTGAAGGCAAGCAGCGGAGACAACAAACTGGGCGGAAAAGATTTTGACGAGCGGTTAATCCAATATTTGACAAACCGGTTTCAGGAAAAGCATGGTATCGACCTGACAAAAGACCTGTATGCGATGGCGCGTGTACGTGATGAGGCGCTGCGCTGCAAGATTGCACTAAGCACGCAGGAGGAATATACCATACAATTGCCAGTGCTCACGGTGAAAGACGAAGTACCCTACGCGATGGATGAAGTTCTCACGCGCGCCAAGTTCGAGGAGCTGATTCAGGATTTGGTGGAGCGCACGCACGAGCCGATCAAGGTGGTGCTCTCAGACAGCGGTATTTCCGCCGGGGAGCTTGACAAAATTCTGCTGGTGGGCGGTTCCACCCGCGTTCCGCTGGTGCGCAGGGATATCGAGGCATATTTCGATAAGAAGCCGGAGGCGGCAGTTGACCCGGACTACGCAGTGGCGCAGGGGGCAGCGATACAGGCAGCCATCATATCGGGGCTGATCGACGAGAGCAGCGAGATTGTGATGACCGATGTCAATCCCTACACACTGGGTGTTCGGGTGATTCATGGCTATGATGATGAATATATGAGCGTTATTATTCCGAGGAATAAAACGATACCAACCACAAAAAAACAGAAATTTTATACCTCATGGGACGGGCAGACAGAGGCGGTCATTGAGGTGTATCAGGGAGAATCCTCCTGTGTACGGTACAATCACTGTATTGGAGAATTTGTCCTCAAGGGCATTCCAGACAGAGCTGCCGGAAAAGAAGCGATCGACGTTTCTTTCACGTATAATCAGAATGGAATGCTGCATGTGACAGGAAAGATAGTGAGTACTGGAAAGGAAGCTTCGATTGAGATCAACATGCTTGGCACAAAAGAAGAGCGGGAAGATGTCAGCGATTGGAAATCCTCAGAACTGGCAGGGGAGTACAGATCTGCCGTCAGACGCGCAGAGAAGTGGCTGAAAAATCACGCGGAGGACAAGCGGGCGGAAGATCTTTTGTATTATCTGAAAAGAGCGGTCTTGGAAGAAGATGAGGAACAGGCGGAGGAATTTGAGGAGAAGTTATTGTATTACATAGGAGAGCAGCAATGAGAAAAGATTATGAAATTCTTGGCATTCAGGAGGACGCGGACGAGAAAAAAATCAAAAGGGCATATTTTAAGCTCATAAGAGAATATTCCCCTGAAAAGAACCCCGAACGGTTTCAGGAGATTCGAGCCGCCTATGAACGTCTGCTGGAGGAAAAGGATAAGCCCAAACATGATTTCCAGCTTGAATTTCCCGAAGATGATAGCTTTGCATTGAGCATGTTTGACCAGATACAGCAGCTGCTCGAGGAGGGAGATTATGCCAAGGCATTATTAACGGCGCAGGAAGGAATAAAATATTACCAAGAGGCAGAATGTTTTCTCTATATGTACGCGAGATGCTGTATGCTGGAAGGAAAGAACGGAAAAGGTGTCAAAGCCTATGAGAAGCTTGTAGAACGCTTCCCGGATAAGCTTTTTTATAAAAGTGAGCTGGCAAAAGCATATCATATCAGAGGCTATCAGCGCAAGGCCTATGCGATGTTCCAGACTGCATATAAGGAGGGGGAGCGCGAGATTGATTTCCTGAATTTGTACAGTCATTGCTGCTATGACCGGGAAAAATATCAGGAGTCCGTTCAGATTTTACAGGAGCTGGTAGATTCTGTTCCCGCCGAAAAGACGAATCAGATGATACTAGAGCTCTTAGAGGCATACACAGGGCTGTTTATGAATTGTATGGCTGAGCCGTACCCGGTGGAGGATGTGGCGGAAAAGTGCTGTTTGTTTTTGGAGCAGATTGAAGACCAGCTTGAAGGGTATGAAGAACAGATCGTGTCAGTCTTACTGTTTGTCCGTCTAGTGGCTTCCAGAAATCATGGGAAGAAACTTAAAAGATTAGTTGATAAACTCAAAGAGCTGGTTTCGGAAGTTCTTCCAGACAATATGCCAACGGAGATGTTAGATGTTTTTCAGATGATGGAGGATGATCGGTTCAGTGAGCTTATGAAGCTGACTGTAAAAGCCTTTATGCTGCTGGATGACACAGCGTTTCCGGGAGATTCTTTTGATGAGTACGCCTGCTTTATGCAGATGGATGCGTTTCTCTGTCAGCTTGAGGCGTGGCCAAAGCAGCGCAAAGAGCTGGATCTTCTGAAAGAGGAGTATCCTGACCTTTATGAGTGCGGTATCGATGTCTGGGATATGGTGCGCAGATGCACAGGGGAAAACAGACAGTATATGATAGAGGACGTGCTGGCGGAATACTTGAGGATGGAGGCGAAATTCCAGTGCGGGCACTATTATGAACTGTATCCTGACAGACGGTGCCATATAGAACAGATTCAATGGGACAGTCAGGAGGAGGGAACCTTTGTCCGCAAGGACAGGAAAATAGGGCGCAATGAACCCTGCCCCTGCGGGAGCGGCAAGAAATATAAGAATTGCTGTGGAAAAGGATAGTGATTGGAGAAAGGCAGGGGCAGTTTCAGCTCCTGTCTTTTTATGCACACGGGCAAAATTTTCAACTTTCCTTTCATTAAAATTAACTTGCAGAAACGAAAAAGGTTTCTGACAAAACGAGATATAGGGAGGAAACAAAAATGAAGAAAAAGTCGTATCGTTACTCGTTGCAGCTATGACAGTAGCCAGCCTTACCGCTTGCGGAGGTGATGCACCCGCATCCACTCCTGCACCTGAACCGGCGCCAGAGGAGAAGCAGGAAGCACCTGCGCCCGCACCGGCAGAGAGTGAGGCACCCGCACCCGCGGAGAGTGAGGCAGAAGCACCCGCACCGGCAGCAGACGGTGGAACGATCAGTGTAGGCTTTGCACAGGTTGGTCATGAGTACAACGTCGTTGTATGCCAGAATGATAACGAGGCATACGGCGCAATGGATGCGATGGACGCAGCAGGTATTACATATGGTGTTGATGGTGATGTGACAATCATTTCCTTCGACGCGACACATGACGGACTTCAGTATACATTAGATGGAAAGATTACCTGTAATGTAGAGTGCAACCCTCTTCAGGCAGGATTTGCAGAAGGAGTTATTCAGAAGTTACAGGCAGGCGAGGCAGTGGATGCGTGGACACTCGTCGTAGATCGGGTGTTCGTAGCACCGGGCTGGTGGTATCGGCGTCAGCAGGTACGGATATCTCGGTTGGTTCCGTGATGAGTCTTTCCGGCGGACTGTGCTGTATGCTGCTTGCAGGCTACGGTGTGACCAATGTGAGTATGCGGTTCCGCTCTGGGTCGGCATGCTTGCAGGGATTGCGATCGCCTGCGTGTGTGGTCTGTTCAATGGCTTTCTGGTGGCTTACATGAACATCCAGCCGATGGTTGCCACGCTGATTCTCTGGTCTGCGGGCAGGGCGATTGGACTGCTTCTTTGCAACAGCAACATCGTGTATGTGCGCGTTCCTTCTTTCCAGTTTTTCGGCGCATACTGCGGCATCCTTCCGACACCGATTTTAATCGCAGCAATCTGCGTTGCCATCGCTTCGGTGGTATTGAAATCGACAGCGCTCGGGACGTACATACAGAGTGTCGGCATCAACAAGAAGGCTTCCAGAATTTCCGGTTTTAATGAAACAGTTATAAATCCCCCAGCAGAGCTGGGGAGACTAACAGATGCCGGAGGCGGTGAGCAGAGTATCA
>ERZ808040.1893-NODE-1893-length-13011-cov-4.151925_pt1 | contig 13011 bp, 16 predicted proteins | sample MGYA00380191_ERZ808040 | MGnify/ENA primary metagenome ERZ808040 (study PRJEB31490, sample SAMN06133395) | mouse gut metagenome | isolation source: J6 | host: mice | place: China: Chengdu | collected 2015-05 ... | reverse complement strand
TAGGAGTAAATAAAGAATAAGGGGCGAATGTAATTGAGGCATGAAGGTGAAAATTTAAAGGATTTAATAGGGCAACTAAATGATTTAGAAGCAGATTAAGCTAAATATAGTGGTAGGAGGTAAAAAGATTGAAACAAGAAGAGAGCAAAAGGCAGCTTAAGGTGTGTATAGAAAAGGGTAAAAAAGAGTTAATATGTGCCAAGGATAATAAAGAAAGAGCTTATATTGTTTCTGTGTATATTGGATTTTTAACTGGACTTTATATGGCAAATGCAATCACTAAAAAGGATCATGATACATATCAAAGTGAATTGAAAAAGCTTGTGAAAGAATTAGATAATAGAGAGACACATAGGAGGTACATAAATGTCAATACAAAATAAATTAGCAGATGAGAAACAACAGCTTTTCATTGAAATTACACAAGAAGAAGCTCTTAAAAGAGCACAAGATGGAAAGGAAGTAAATATATTTTTTCATATTAGCCAAACAAATAATTATATATTAGTTTCCTTATGAAAAACTACTTTCTTTTTGCCGCTTTATGATACCACAAGAAAAAGAAATTCTTTCTGGGGAGGAACAGTTAATGAAGGTTAATATTCCTGTTACTAGTAAAAGACAATCATCTAAAGTTGATACAGGAAAAATTATGGCTCTTTATAATGCTGGGTGGAATTATAAGAAAATTGCGGATGAAATGCACTTACATCCAATAACGATTAGCAAGTATGTTAAGCAATTTAACATGAAAAAGTCAATATAGAAAGAAATCAATTTTCATGGTTTAGAATAGATAAAAATGGAAAGGAAAAGATTATGACAGAACAGAAAATGAAGGACATTAATGCCTGGTTTCAAAAGATAAATAAAATTAAATTAGAAATGCAAGATAAGATGAAAATAGCAGGAATTACTATGGAAATGTTAGAAAAGTTAGAGCATATTTATGATAAGTATAATGGTAATAAGTCGAAGCAATGAAATATTTAGCGATTTGCTCTGCTTCTTCTTGAACAAAGGCAGCAGAGCAAAAGAAAGGGAAGGAAAAGTGAATAGGAAACAGGTAAGAGCTATCAAACATGGAAGAGCAAAGAAACCAAATTTAAATGATCCAAAACAGGCACAAGAAATGCTTGAAAACCTACCTATTGCAACATTAGTAGCTGGAATTAATAATAGCCTTGATATTTTGCAAAAAAGAGGTATTACTATAACAGATTGGGATCAGAAAAAGAGGAAATTATATAAGCTTAAGGTTTTTGGTGGTAAGATTTATTTCTTGGCAGCAGAATTAGAGCTAAGAAGAAAGGAAAATATTGATGGAACAGAAAAGTAGGCAAGAAGAAAAAGATATGCTTAAGAACTATTTAAATCAATATTACATAGGACGTATGAAACGGATACAATTAGAAGAACGACTTAAAAATATAAAGGCTGAAATGGCTACTCCTATAGGCGGTTATGGCTATTCGCCAGTAAACTATGGGGGCAAGAATAAAGTTGGTCTAGGGGCGGCTTCTTTTGTATATCGATTAAGTGATATTGAAACAAGAATAGAAGAACAAAAAAATCAGATAGAAAAAGCTCTTTTAAAAGTAATGGATATTATGGATTTTTTAGCTGAAAACAGTATAGAGCGCATGATATTAGAATTGCGTTTTATTGACTGTAAGAATTGGACAAGTATTGAAAGAGAAATGCACTTAAGCAGAAGAGCATGTTTTAATTATCAAGATAAAGCGCTAGAAAAACTTTTGGAGTACAAAAAAGTAAAAACTATTATTAATTTGTAATTTATCAGACATTTGTTGTTGCAAAAAAGAAGTGTTGTATCTGTGTCATAGTATGGCGGAAAAATTCCTGTGTTCTTATAATTATAATTTATTCGACAAACTGTGCTATATATGATATAATTTTTGAAAAAAAGGAGGGATAGATATGTCGATTTTATTAAGTGATACAACAAATGTCAGTATGATTATGTATTTGATAGTGTTATTGGTTATGGGTATAATCGCGGTTGCATGGAAGCTTTATGAGAGGAATTATTATAAAAGTAAAAATTTTATTAATATGAGAAATCGCATTGAAACATTTATAGTAAATTGTAATGATCTTAATAACCATATTGAAGATTTAAAGGAAACATATATAGGAATTAATCAGTTAGATTATGGAAGGGCTGAATATCAGGATACTAGTAAGTATAAATATAAAAGGAGTGAGTTAAAAAAACAGAAATATGCTCCAAATGTATATAATTGTTCGCGAAATGTATGTGATAATGCTAGAAAGCAACCCTTTAAGTATATTTGCAAATATTTTGGCATTGAGGAAAATGAAAAATCATTGATTAGATTTGAAGAGGTGTTAAATAATTTTGAAGCTGCGGAACAGGGCAAAAAATTACTGAAAAGAGAAAAAGAATCAATATTGAATAATATCAGCAATGATATACCTTTTTTGATAAAACGTTTTAGTAAGAAAAGATTAGAAAGAGAATTAGGGTTTAAATCAGTTGATTTTAGCACTATGTACTTTCCTAAATATATTTTTAAGTATATTAGTTCGGGCGGTAATGCATCAATGAATTGTGATATTGTAATGGATATTGATAATTTAAATCGTTTTGTAAATTATCTTGCAGAGAAAGTGAAATTTAAAAAGAGTGCAGCAGGACAACGTGCCTTAATGACAAGCAGTCTTAGACAGAAAATCTTGCAGAGAGATGGTTATATATGTCAAAAATGTGGCAATTCTACAGACAAAGAGCCAAATTTATTATTAGAGATCGATCATGTTATTCCAATTTCAAAAGGAGGATTAACTACGGAAGAAAATTTACAGGTATTATGCTGGAAATGCAATAGGAGTAAAGGACAAAAGATATTGGAGCATTAAATCTTTAATCTTGTAGTTTACATGAATAATGTTATAGTTGTATCTTGAATATTTTACATATAAAAGGCTCTTTGGTATGATATTAGGGTTGTGATGTAAAAATAGGAAAAAGATATATAAAGATATTCTTATATAAAAATGGTAAATATTAACAACTATAATTCTGGTTTTTAATATTGACTTTTTGACTGCACAGAATATAATAAAAATAAAAGAATATAGAAATAAAAAGGAGTAATCGCCACTCTACCAAAGTAACATGATTACTCCAAGTTCAAGGATTTCCCTTTATGAGATACTATAACATAAAGGGAAATCTCTTTCAAGAGAAATTTTTGAAGGAGGTGCCATCATGTTATTAAACAGCACACAGGTTAAGAAAATTTTTGACAAATATAGTTTTTTGTTTGGTACGCAAGATGTGGTAAATGCAGCACAAATAGGGGAAATGTTTGGTGATGAAGCTGTTATATATGCAATACATAATCATTCTTATGAACAAAATGCAGTAGCATTAGACCTTGGAAATAATCATTCTCATGTATTCCTTACCTTTGCAGGATTTAAGCAGGTGGTCAGCTATAGTAATCAGCAGGAAATTATTAATCAAGATAAGCAGCAAGAACAATTAAATTTGCAAAATGTGATGCGGAATCAAACAAAAACAGATGATAAGGTTATTTTTTTGGTACACGAAAGGAAGCATAATAGAACTAAACAATGGTGTGAAGCAAGTGATCAGAAGAAATAGAGAGCTTTTACACCAAGGAAAAGAAGCAAGAGAGAAATTTTTAAATATATATATTAGTTTTGGAGTTGTTCTCTTTATGGATGGGATAAAATTTTTTCTGTAAATAATATCTCGAAAGGCCTTCTATGATAAAATAAATTATCATAAGGAGGCTTTTATTATGGCAAGAGAAAAGAAACCAGTACATAAAGTACAAATATATTTTTTAAGTATGCACTCTATTGCACTATTAAATATGATAACATAGTAACATAGCAGTCTGAAATGAATGGATAACTTGAAGCTTTCTTGGTGTAACCATTATTAGGTACTTCCTGTAGCCTAGGGGTTATGCGGGGCGGGGAAGGCGCAGTTTTTTTGGCGATATAATTAAAAAAATTTTTAGTATTTCGTTACGCAAGATAGAAAAAGGAGAAAATACTATGGAGCTGGTAAAAAGAAATTTAATTGATTTAAAATCAGCAGAATATAATCCACGTAAAACGCTAAGACCAGAAGATCCAGACTACCAGCGCATAGCTGCTAGTATAGAAGAATTTGGATATGTTGACCCAATTATTATAAATTCAGATAATACTATTATAGGAGGTCATCAACGGCGCACAATTATGCTTGGTTTGGGTTACACTGAAGCAGACTGCATTTTGGTGGAGATGGATAAAACCAGGGAAAAGGCGCTTAATATTGCTTTAAATAAAATTACTGGAGAGTGGGATGAAGCAGCCTTAAAGGATTTATTGATTGATTTAGATAAGGCTAATTATGATGTAAGTCTTACCGGATTTTGCAACGAGGAAATTGAACAGCTTTTTGCAGATGTTGAACTTACTCAGGAGGTAAATGATGATGGTTATGATTTAGATCAGAGGGTGGAAGAGATTAAGGAAGTACGAACACAACAAGGTGATATTTGGCAGATGGGGAGGCATCGGCTTATGTGTGGAGATGCCACAGATATTTCTGATGTCAAACGATTAATGGAAGGCATAGAAGCAGATCTTATCATTACGGATCCTCCATATAACGTGGCCTATGAAGCCAAAGAGAAAAGTTTACAGCATTATTGTAAACGGAGTAGTACTCGAACTAATAGTGAAATTCAGAATGATCAGATGAGCAATGACGCCTTTTACAGTTTCTTGTATAAGGCGTTTTGTAATTTTTATGAAGTAGCACGACCTGGTTGTCCAATTTATATTTTTCATTCGGATAGTGAAGGGATTAACTTTAGAACGGCAATGAAGGAAGCGGGCTTTTACCAAGCCCAAACGCTTATATGGGAAAAAAGTCAGTTTGTTCTAGGACGACAGGATTATCACTGGAGGCATGAGCCAATTCTTTATGGTTGGAAGCAAGGAGCTGCTCATTACTTCGGGGGGGGGGTATGGACAAGATACTGTTTTTATAGAGGATGATGTAGAATTTTCAGCTATGAAGAAAACAGAGCTTATCGCTTATATTGAGAGGATCAGAGAACATCTACAAGAGAATACAACAGTTATTTATGAGAAGAAACCGACTCGAAGCGATGTGCACCCGACAATGAAACCTATAGCACTTTTTGGGCGGTTAATTACGAATAGTAGCAAATATAAGGAAACAGTTGTAGACTTTTTTGGTGGTAGCGGAACCACCTTAATTGCTTGTGAGCAGTTAAATCGTAATGCCTATCTTATGGAACTTAGTGAAAAGTATTGTGATGTAATTGTAGATCGTTGGGAGGAATACACAGGACAAGAAGCAATAAAAGTAAGAAAGGAATGTTGTAATGGCAGAAGGTAAGAATAATGGTTGTCAGTTTGTAAAAGTTGAAGTTATAGCTCAGATTTTTGGTGTTACAGTTCGCAGAGTCCAGCAAATTACACAAGAAGGAATTATTAAAACTACAGATGTCCCAGGCGAGGGTAGAAGATATGAGCTGGTACCAACGATTAAAACATATATCCAATACTTATCAGATAAAGCTTATGGTAAAGGGAAATCTGGAAGAGAAGTGGAGTTGAAACAACAGAAGTTAGAGGCAGAAATCGCTTTAAAAGAAAGTCAAGGGGAAATACATCGTATAAAGGCAGAGATTGCTGCTGGAAAGTATATAGATGTGGAAGAAGTAGCCTTAGATTATCAAAAATTTTTTGTTACATTTAAGAGGTTTGCCCTAGGAATCCCGTCCCGGCTTGTAAGTATAGTGAGTGACAAGCTGGAGCCATTAGAAGCAAGAAAAGCAGAAAAAGAAATGGCAGCAGAAGTAAAGCGTATGCTACGGGCTTTTGTTGTAGCCGGATGTACACTAGAGTCGGGGGAAGAAAAAGCAAAGAAGTATCATGCAAAAACTTAAGCAGTTACGGCTAAGGAAGTATGAGTGTACAACGTATCAAAAATCTGCGATGGAATCTTTAAATCCCCCAGAAGAAATACAGGTGTCTGAGTGGGCAGAACGATACAGGATGCTTGATAGTTTAACCAGCGCTGAGCCAGGGCCATGGAGTAATGCTCGTACTCCATATCTCGTAGAAGTTATGGACGAATTTTTAAATCCAGAAACAGAAGAAATTATTTTTTGTAAGTGTACACAGGTGGGTGGAACAGAAGTAGAGCTTAATCTGTTAGGATATATCATACAGCAGGATCCAGCTCCAGTTGAAGTTGTTTATCCAACAGAGACTTTGGCAAATAGTATATCGGAAAAACGTATAAAACCCATGATAGAAAAAATCCAAACACTAAATAAAAAGTATGACAGAAATAGTGGAAATTTGGAATTGGATTTTGATGATATGTTTATAAAACTTGTTTGGAGTAACAGTCCTTCTGGGCTTGCTTCCTTTGCCGCGAAATATCTTTTTTTAGATGAGGTGGATAAATACCCAGGAGCCAGCAAGAAAGAGGCGGACCCAATCAGTCTGGCGAAAGAGCGTACAAAGACTTTTAGAAGCAGTAAAGTCTATATGACTAGTACGCCAACTATAAGGGCGAATCATATCTGGAAAGCGAAAGAAGGGGCAGATGTAGAAAAACATTACTTTGTGCCTTGTCCACATTGTGAGGAATATATAGAGCTGCATTTTGATAACCTTAAATGGCCCGGAAAGGATAAGGACCTTGTAGAGGCTTACGGGGAGGAGACCATAAAGAAGAAGCTGGGAACGTTTGAACCAATAGATGATTCCGAGGGCTTAAGTGATGCAGATCGGGCAGAGTTTGCCTTTTATGTCTGCCAGGAGTGTGGATGTGTTATTACTGATGCCCAGAAGCAGCAGGCAGTAAAGAAAGGACACTGGGAGGTTGTAAGGCAAACGACTCGTTTTGTGAAAAAGGTTTGTTTTTGGATTAATACACTCTACAGTCCTTTTGTTCGGTTTTCCAAAATTGCAAAGGAGTTTATGGAAAGTAAGGCAGATCCAGAGAAATTGCAGAACTTCGTAAACTCTTGGCTTGCAGAACCATGGGAAGATACTAAATTGAAAACTAATAAAGACCTTGTTATGGAGCGACAGACAGAAATTGCAGAGTTTATTGTGCCAAACTGGGCAAAACTGCTTACAGCAGGTGTAGACGTACAAGAAAATAGTGTTTACTGGACTATAAGGGCATGGGGCGACTTTTTAACCAGCCAGAATATAGCACATGGGCAGGCTTACAGTTTTGCAGAAATTGAACAGATCATGAATCTTGAATATAGGACAGAGTCAGGGAGTGTTGCAATCGTAAACCTATGCTTCATAGATTCTGGCTATGAAGCTGATGCAGTATATGATTTTTGTGCTTTAAATACAGAATGGGCAAAACCAGCCAAAGGTTCTAGTAATCCCATGCAGGGGCATTTTAAACTAAGCACTATTAATAAAGATGCTTCCAGAGCTTATGGTATGGATCTTGTTATCGTTGACGGAAGCAAGTATAAGGATATGATTGCCAGCAGGATGCACCGGAAGAATGGCAGCGGAAGCTGGATGGTATACAAAGGCTGTGATGAGGAATACGCTAAGCAGGTAACAGCAGAGCATAAAATTCTCGTTAAGAACGGAAACAGCAAGCCAAGGCTTGAATGGGTGCCAAAGCACAGTCATGCAGATAACCATTATTTAGATGCAGAGGTTTATGCTATGGCAGCGGCTGATACACTAGGAGTAAGGATGCTACATTTACAGAATATTCAGGAACAACCAAAAGAAAAGTCAGAACAATATACACCAGAAGAAGAGTGGATAAAAGAAAATGAGAATTGGATATAAAAAGACATAGAAAATTTTCGTATCAAGAAAAAGGGCTGAAAGTAAAAATTTTATTATTATTTATAAAGTAGATTTTTTCATACAATTTTGTTTTCACTTCCATTGTAGAAGTGTGAATTAAAAAATATAAAATATGAATAAGAATTAATATATTGCATATACATATATTGCCAATAGGCAATGCAATCAGTATCCATATGGATGCAAAAAACCCTCAAGGGCGGAATCCTTGAGGGTTCAGACTGTAGACAAAGTCCCGCACTCTTGTGCGGGATTTTTCTGTGCCAAGTGCCGGAAAGTTTAGTATTTATGCGGACTTTCCGGCACTTTTCTGGTATAATAAAGGTATTAAATCAAGGCAGGAGATTCCAATTATGATGACTCAGAATGCAGATAAAAAACGCGGGCAGGTGCAGTTCCTTTGCATGGATGACATGGTTCCACAAGACCACCTCCTTCGAATCATAGATAAAGCCATTGACTGGAACTTTATTTATGACCTTGTAGCCGAAAAATATTCGCCGGACAATGGCCGTCCCAGTATGGATCCCGTGATGCTGATCAAGATTCCTTTTATTCAGTATCTCTATGGGATCAAAAGCATGCGACAGACCTGTAAGGAAATCAAGGTAAATGTTGCCTACCGGTGGTTTCTTGGTCTGGATATGCTGGATAAGGTGCCGCATTTTTCTACATTCGGAAAAAACTATACCAGACGATTTAAGGATACCGATCTTTTTGGACAGATATTTTCCCATATCCTGATGGAGTGTTATAAATTTAAACTCGTTGATCCCAGTGAGGTTTTTGTGGATGCCACTCATGTAAAGGCAAGGGCCAACAACAAAAAGATGCAGAAACGCATTGCCCATCAAGAGGCTCTTTTCTATGAGGAACTCTTAAAAAAGGAAATCAATGAAGACAGGGAAGCTCATGGAAAGAAACCTATGAGAGAAAAGAAAGACAAGGACGATGATGATAACGACAGCACATCATCAACTGGAGGTGATCCCAAAGAATTCACAGATGACATCCCAAAAGATGCAAAAACAATAAAGTGCAGCACTACTGATCCTGAAAGCGGATGGTTCCGCAAAGGGGAACACAAGAATGTATTTGCCTACGCAATCGAAACTGCCTGTGATAAGAATGGCTGGATTCTTGGTTATACAATTAACCCGGGGAATCAGCATGACAGCAGAACTTTTAAGGGACTGTATGATAAGATTAAGGATATCGGTATAGAAACACTGGTTGCAGATGCAGGATATAAAACTCCAGCGATCGCAAAACTTCTGATAGATGATGGGATCAAACCTCTCTTGCCTTACAAAAGGCCAATGACCAAAGATGGGTTCTTCAAGAAATATGAGTATGTATATGATGAGTATTATGATTGTTATATCTGTCCGGGCGATCAGGTTCTGACATACCGTACAACAAACAGGGACGGATACAGGGAGTATAAAAGTTGCGGGGCAGTCTGTGCACAATGCCCGTATCTTTCACAGTGTACGGAGAGCAGGGATCATGTAAAAACCGTAACCCGCCATATATGGGAGCCATATATGGAAATCTGCGAAGACATCCGTCAGACATTGGGAATGAAGGAGCTATACGCGAAGAGAAAAGAAACCATAGAAAGACTCTTTGGAAGTGCAAAGGAGAATCATGGTTTTCGATATACGCAGATGTACGGAAAAACCCGGATGGAAATGAAGGTCGGGGTTACATTTGCGTGTATGAATTTGAAAAAGTTAGCAAAGATAAAGTCAAAACGGGGATTGCTGGAAGTGAGAAAACCACACAAAATTTCTATTTTGAACGCAATTCGTTTGATAAAAGAAAAATGGCTCTGGGTTATAAATCTCAGAGCCACTTTGTCTACAGTCTGAACCCTCAAGGGCGGAATCCTTGAGGGTTTTTGGTTAGTTATTATTATTTATGCTTTCTAACCATTGAATGATATAATAACAAATTACATTAGTTATTACATTAGTTATTACATTAACCCAAAATGCAATCAGTATATCCATATAGTTGCCTCCTTGTATAATGTATTTAGGTTGTTCAAGGGATACCTATAAACCCTTAGACCTGCTTCTTTACATCTCCATTTTAATAGGAGATAATAGTTTATTAGATTGAGAGGATCATCATCACCTACTTTCATATTATATAATATTGTGTTTATTTCAAAATTATTCCATTAATGTAGAAAATATTTCAAAAAAAAACAGCATGAGCTAAACGGCATTTAATCTGTGTCATAACAATAAAAATTTTGGCATAGTTTTGGCGAATTATTTATTTTTGTGTTGTCGTATATAGTGGTTTGTGTTGCTTATAGATTAAAAATTAGGTTGTTTTTTTAAATATGCACTTTATTGCACTATTAAATGTGGTACTATAGTAATATAAAATTAATACAATAAATATTAAAAGCAAAAAAGCTGTCTCATAAAAGAGATAGCTTTTTTATTGGGGGATTATTATAAGATGTTTACAGCAAAAGAAAAATTGGAACAAGTAGAAACGGCTATCGAAACAATTCTTATCGGCGGACAAAGTTATAAGATAGGTTCTCGACAACTTACGCGGGCAAATCTTGCAGAGTTATATAAAATGCAGTCAGATTTGATGGCACAAGTAGCTGGGACTACTCCAGGGCTTTTAGATGATTGCTATGTTGGATATTTTGACGGACGCTAAGGAGGTTGTATGAATTGGCTTGATAAGATAATCGGTTTTGTTTCTCCCGCTGCAGGAGTACGCCGAGAAGCTTGGCGACAGAATTTAGAGGAAATGCGTCATTATGATGCGGGAAATTATAATCGTCTTAATGCGGGCTGGGTAGCTTATAATCAGAGTGCAGAGCAAACAGATCGATATAGTCGAGATACGATAAGAGCAAGGGCAAGGGATTTAGAACGAAACAGTGACATGGCAAATAGCGTGATCGGGGCATACCGCAGGAACGTAGTAGGTCGTGGCTACACACTCCGGGCAAGGACTAGCAGTGAAACCCTTAACAAGCAGATACAGGAGGCTTGGATAGAATGGTGTAAACGGAAAAATTGCGATGTAACTGAAACACAAAGCTTTAATCAAATGCTTCGCATGGCTGAACGCCGAAAAAAAGTAGATGGTGGAATTCTTTTTAAGAAGTGTTATACCAATAGTGGCCTATTGCCCTTTAAATTGCAAGCACTAGAAGTAGATGAGTTGGATACAAGCAGAATAGCACCTCATAACCAAAAGTGTCGTGTAATGGGAGGAATCGAACTTGATACATATAATAAGCCCGTTGGATACTGGATAAGACAATATAATGTAGACGGTTTTGGGCAGATCGATCCTGTATATGTTCCAGCGAAAGATATTATTTTTTATTTTACGAAGGAACGTCCTTCTCAGGTGCGGGAAATGAGCGATCTTGCGCCTACCATTACTAGGATAAGAGATTCGAACGAGTTTATGACAGCAGTAAGCGTAAAGGAGCGTATAGCAGCTTGTCTTGCTGTTTTTGTAAAGAAGATTATACCAACAACTGGGAATTTTGCTAGAGGAGTAGGAGGAAACGATGGAAGGCCTCGTGAGGACTATGATGGGAAAAAGATCAGCCCAGGTATGATAAAAGAATTAAATGCTGGAGACGAAATCCAGGTTGTTAATCCTGCAGGCCAAGCATCAGATGCGGCTAGTTATATCAAGTTACAACAGCGGCTTATAGGAGCTGGACAGGGGTTAAGCTATGAGGCGACCAGCCGAGACATGAGTCAAAGCAATTACAGCAGTGCAAGGCAAGGGATTATTGAAGATGGCCAGACTTACATAGAAGATATAGAGTTGTTGACAGAAGTCGTTATGGACGAAGTATATGAAACATTTATTATTTCTGGTGTTCTTTCTGGTCTATTTAACATCCCTGGATTTTGGGACAATAAACAGAACTATTTTAAGCACGAGTGGGTAGCAGCACCAAAAAAATGGATCGATCCGGCAAAAGAAGCTAATGCAAATAAAATTGCCTTACAAACTGGGCAAAAAACTTATCAACAAATTGCTGCGGAAAATGGGAAAGATTGGAAGGAGCAAATTGATGAGACAGTTGCTGCTTTAGAATATGCCAGAAAAAAAGGACTAGAGATTGGGGGAATTATTTTTGATAAAGCAGAAACAGAGCTTATACCTACAACTAAAAAACCAATACCCGAACCAAGGAAATCTGCGGATCAGGGAGAGGAAAACAAACCTACCACAGACAGCAACAAAGGACATTAGGAAGGAAAATCAAATAAGAACATTTAGTTCGGCAACAATCCGGGCTATGGAAGGAGAGGGGAATGAACGAAAGTTCATTCTTTCGTTTTCTTCAGAAGAGCCGTATGAGCGTTACTGGGGCAAAGAAATTTTAGATCACAGTCAAGAGGCGGTAGATCTTACTAGGCTCAATACAATAGGTGTCCTACTGTTTAATCATAATCGGGATAAGGTGATAGGCAAGATTAACCGTGCCTGGATAGAGAATCTGCGGGGAATGGCAGAGGTAGAGTTTGACAGTGATGCAGAAAGTGAAATCATTTTTCAAAAAGTAAAAAGCGGGACTCTCAAAGGGGTATCTACTGGATATAAAATTGGAATTATTGAAGAAGTTACACCAAATAAAGTATCTACAGATGGGAGATTTATAGGACCTTGTGAAATTGCAAGGCAGTGGATGCCTTATGAGATAAGCATTGTAAGTGTTCCAGCGGATGCAACAGTTGGAGTAGGGCGTAATTTACAGGCAACAACGTACACCTGTTTTGAAGCACAACTTCAAATAAATAAAAACAAAATAGGAGGTTATTATGACACCAAAACAAAGACTAGAAGCTGCTATGCTAAAACAGCAGGCGATTGTAAATACTGCTAAGGCAGATGGAAATCGTGCGTTGACATCAGAAGAACAAGAAGAGTTTAACTGTTACCAACGTGAAATTGAGCAGGCAAATGCAGAAATTGAAGCAGAAGAAAGAGGGCTTGCAGGAGGTAGTGGAGTTCCTGTTCCACCAACTGCTTCAGTACAGGTTCCTTTGGAGGGACAACGAAACGAAACCGCAACCGAACGCGAACGGATTA
>ERZ808040.1891-NODE-1891-length-13018-cov-3.377714_pt1 | contig 13018 bp, 10 predicted proteins | sample MGYA00380191_ERZ808040 | MGnify/ENA primary metagenome ERZ808040 (study PRJEB31490, sample SAMN06133395) | mouse gut metagenome | isolation source: J6 | host: mice | place: China: Chengdu | collected 2015-05 ... | reverse complement strand
AAGTGTAGCACTTAAGCTCATTGTCGATTCAAGAAATGGTCTAAAATAAGCATATAAGGTAAAATGTCCTGTTAACATTAATAAGATCGCTAAATGCGCACTGATGACTTTAGCGCTTTTCAATGTAGCTAATTGTTGGCGAAGAGGGATCATTTTTTCACCAGGTACTCTTTCTAAAAACATCCCAATTAACACCATTGAACCAATTGATAATAAAGCAATTGCTAAGAAAATATAACGCCAACCAATGACATTTGTAATCATAATCCCTAGCGGTACGCCTAACACAAGCGATGAACTAATTCCCATTGAAATGATACCTATCGCCTTTGCACGATGTGTTGGTTCAACAATTCTTACCGCAATTGTAAGTGATAAAACAATGACAAGTGCTGTACTTGCTGCTGTAATGACTCTAGCAATCATTACCATTGTAAATGTTGGACTAAAAAATGTAATAATATTTCCTATAAAGAAAACAAATAATGCCATTAAATATAATTTTTTTCGTTCAAATTCACTCGTTAAGGCTAATAGTACGGGACCAGCAATTGCGAAGACAAACGCAAATACGGTAATTAATTGACCAGCTGTACTAAGAGACACATTAAATTCATCTGCTATCGATGGTAAAATCCCACCGACAATTAATTCGACTAAACCAACAGCAACTGTTGCAAGTGCCATCATATAAACTCTAAAATTCACGTTCTTCTTTCCTTTCTTACAAGTACCTCTCATCATTTCTTTCAACCGATTTTAGCAAACAAAAAAACGCCTAATTACAAAATGTGAATAGATTGTATCCACGTTCTGTAATCAGGAGTTTATGGTTCCTGGTAGAAACCCTCTAGCCATATTCTAAAGGTTATACAGTACTTTTTCTTAATTTTTATCTATGATACATGATTCTTTATATATTGGCAAGATAAATTTAAGGTATTGATAAGAAAATATGTTGTTTAGCTGATATCTTCCTGTTCCCCTTTGATTTTTTCAGTTGATCCTAAAATTAAATAATTGAGTTCTTCTTCGGGAATGGCATTATACTCTTTACGTTTAAATAAATAGAAAAAAATGCCAATCACAATCCAAATGATGAGGGTTATTCTAGATTCCATCCCCAAAAATGCAGGAGAACCTGGTACAAGCAATAATGCAACAAATACTAAACTTGCAATCATCCCGATTAATGAAATGATTTTCTTAACAGGAGCCGCTTCCTGTTTCGTTCGATCGATAACATCTCTTTGATCCCATTTAAATAGTTTAAAAGCCGTTAAACATGTATAGAAATAGGCAATTGATACACCGATTGAAGACATATCTACAACCCATTCTAACGCTTCACGCCCGAACCACGGAGCTAGAGCGGAAAGAAGGATCGTAAAAATGACCGCAATATGAGGTGTCCCATATTTTGGATGCACTTTTTCAAATGATTTCGGTAAAATTTTAGCACGTGCCATCGCAAATAGTAATCGACTTGCTGCCATTGTAAAACCGTTTAATCCTGTAAATATGCCCATTGATAATGAAATAACTAACACAACTAAACCAATCGTACCTAATGACTCTTGAATGACGATTGCAGTTCCCCATAAATGCCCTTCAGCAGCTACATCTTGCCAAGGAGCTGCCATAGCCGTAGCAAGTATCATTAGCGCGTAAATAATTGCTGCGAATAAAATGGCGAAAATGATGAGCATAAACGCTTTGCGCGCTGGAAAGTCAAATTCTTCAGCCGCTTGCGGTACAGCATCAAAACCAACAAATGCCCATGGTGCAATTGCGACAATAGAAATAATTGCGGCAATCGCTGTTTTATCAGATGGGAAATGTGGTTGAATATCAGCTAATCCTGTACCTGGTTGAATGCCAATAGCCATTGTAATACCCACTACAGTTAAGACCATTACAAGTGCAAATATAAATTGCATGCGTCCGGATAATCCTGTTCCTCGTATATTAAAAAAACCGAACACGACTAAAGCAACTGTCGCGATTATAATTTCCATCCCATATACGTGCCAACCAGCGATTGTATAAAGTGGAAACACTTCAATAATAGCTGGGAAGACATATTTAAACATCAAAGCGAAAGCCGAGGCGTTTAAAGCAACAATACATATGTAGCCTAAGGTTAAAAACCAAGCACTAATAAACGCATGTGTTCTCCCCATACTAATAAATGCATAAGCAAATTCCCCACCAGATACCGGGAAACTTCGAATTAGAAATCCATAACTGACTGCAATAAGCATCATTAAAGCTGCACCAATGGTAAAACCGATAATAACCCCTAATGGTCCTGCGGATTCCATCCAATTAATCGGTTGGACGAATGCGCCCCACCCAATTGCAGAACCAAGTGCAATAGCCCACACCCAATGTGGTTTTAATGTTTTATTTAATGTCGTACGTTCTTCCATCCTTCGTTTTTTCATTAGATTCTCCCTTTTATTTGTCATTGAACACAATTTTTCTCCCCGAACCAACAACTCATTCCCTTTTAATCATGTCATGATGAACACCCCTTTATCGTCGTATTTATGCCATACCCAAGTTTTATGAAAAGTATCGCGGAAAAGCATTTTAATCCAATTGCAATCAAAAACATTAAAAACCTATTATGATAACGCTTACAAATGATGTTAATATTGCATTCGACTGTAAGAAATATTGTCATCAAATTTTTAAAGCTGTTCATGATATTTTCTTTACATGAGGTTTACAGTTTTTTGACATGAAATTCACATCATTTTGTTACACTATACATAAAGTTAGTTAGGAGGTGTTTCAATGAAAAAGAAAACATTATTATTTGTTCCATTGTTCTTTCTCACTTCTTCTCTTCTAGCAGTATATATTTCAGCGTCGCATCAATTTGATCAAATGACGATTGAAATACTTCTTATTTTATTCACTGCGCATCTTTATTTGTACACATTGTTACCAGCGGTTTTCAAACGAATCGTGCAGCGATGTGGTCTCCAATCAATTGCTTATATTCATCATGCAACGAGCACTAAAGAATTTGTGTTTGAGCGTCAGCATTTGCGAGCAAATCGAATCGATGTCACACTTGAAGTGCTTGATGCAAATGGACAACCCTTTCATGCGAAAAGTACGGAATATTTTAAAGAACTTGGTGAAAATGCAATTGGTGCGCATCAACTGATTGTTGTTCGTTATTTGCCGTTCTTTAAAAAATATGTTGTATTTGACGCACTCTATCATGAATTTCACCACGATATGATTATTCCACACGTCGTTCAAAAAAGAACGTCTACTAAGAACGCCACTTATTCCCTTTGAAGGTTCTTAATCTTTCACACTGATTTTCCTATAAAAAAAGAACCCGCTTCATAAAAGCTAGGTTCTTTTTTATGTTGTTATTGTACACGTTTTAAAAACAATGAACAAATGAAGGCGATACATGCGATGGCTAATCCTAAAGTGATAGAATTTTGAATCCCTAAGACACTTCCTTGCATCACAGCTTCAGCAGAAGTTCCATGTGTGTCGAGATAGTGTTGATTCGTAATCGACATCACCGTAATCGCCACCGCAGTACCAATCGCCCCTGCTACTTGTTGTAGCGTGCTTAACACCGCTGTTCCATCAGGATACAATGATTTCGGTAATTCATTTAATCCATTCGTTTGTGCAGGCATCATTGTCAATGAAATACCGATAAACATCATGGTATGGAATACGATAATATAAGCGATAACGGTTTCATGATCGATGGAGCGCAAAGCAAATAATCCAGTCATTGAAAAAATAAGTCCTAATGGAATCATCAATTTCGGACCATATTTATCAAATAAATTACCAGAAACGACGGACATAAGCGCATTAATAATCCCACCTGGTAATAAGACAAGTCCTGCAATAAGTGGTGTTAATTGTAAGATGTTTTGTAAATAAATTGGTAGTAAGACCATTGTAGATAAAATCATTAACATACAACTCATAATCAGAATAACACCTAATGTGTACATTCGATAAGAAAAAACGCGTAAGTTGAGCATTGGTTGTTGTAAGCGGAATTGACGAATCGTGAATAATACAAGTGCGATGATTCCGATCATGCTAGGCGTTAATACTTCCCCATCAAAAAATGTTCCTACTTTTCCTGAAATGCTAAAACCATAGACAATTCCACCAAAGCCAATTGTTGACAATACAAGTGACAGGGGATCAATTTTTACTTCTTGAACAGTTGACACATTTTCAATATGTTTCATTCCGATTAAAAGCGCGAAGATTAGAAATGGCGCACTAAGCCAGAAAATAAAATGCCATGATAAAATGTTCATTACAATTCCTGCGACTGTGGGACCAGTTGCTGGTGCAAAAACAATGACAAGTCCGATTTTCCCCATTGCTGCACCACGTTTTCGGGGCGGATAAATCATCAGTACGACTTGCATCATTAACGGTAAAATAATTGCTGTACCAGCCGCTTGTACGATTCGCCCAATGAATAATACAATAAATGATGGGGCGACAGCCGCAATAAGCGTACCAAATAGTGATAAGCTAACCGAAGTTAAAAATAGTTGTCTTGTCGTATATTTTTGCATTAAAACGGAAGTAATTGGTACAAGCATTCCAAGGGTCAATAGATAACCTGTTGTTAACCACTGTATTGTCGGCGCATCACTCTCAAAGTCTATAATTAGTTGAGCGAAAGCCATATTTAGAGCCGTTTCATTAAATAGCCCAATAAAAGACGCGATTAAAAATCCACTAATGATCACAATTCTTTTTTCATATAATTGCTCATTCATAAACATTCCACCTTTTTTAAAGATCTTTCCTACTTTACCATAAAATTGCTTGAAAAACGTTGAAATATCAAAAAAGAAAAACTGCAAAAAGTTAAATACTTTCCGCAGTTTGATGTTCAATAATAATATGTCGTTTTTTCATTTCGAAGAAAAAGAGGACGGTTAAGCTTAAACTGATGCACCCGAAGATGATCATCATCGATTGTAACCCAATTATGTCTAAAAAAGCACCAGCCGTCAATAATACAACTTGGAACATGACACGCTCTAGCATATTTCTAAACGAGAAAAAGCGACCGTGATATGCTTTTGGCATTTGTTGTTGAAAGATGACCATTGCTGTTGGGAAAAAACAACCAAGTGAAAATCCAAGTAATGCAAATGATGTCAGTGTAATCGCTGGACTTGTTGCAAAGAATAGTAAAAATTCAGCGATTGCAACGAGGGTTGCAAAAGAAAATAAAATCGTCGTCGTTTTCCAACGTGTTGAGATAAACTTCACGATGAAAGCCCCCACCATAAAAGCAATGCCTTCAAACGTATAAATGAGTCCTTTAATGGCGGAAGAATCTTGCATGATACTAATATTAATGACAATTAAGTTAAAGGAACCTAAAAATAATAATGGAATTAGTGTCATAATTAAAGTCATTGCAACCGCAGGGTATTGTTTTAATACTGGAAATACTTCCATGAAACCTCCAGAACCTGTCGTACTTTTCACTTTTGCTTCACGTGCTTGAACCGAAGATCCTTCATCAATTTGAAGCATCATTGTAAAGATAAATAGCACGCCATATGCAATCATTGAAGCCCAGTACAACGTTTCTAATGACCAATAGACGAGCATAATGCCTGCCAAAGCAGTTCCTGCTACCCGCGCAATTGTTGATACATTCATATGTAAGCCGTTCATTGACAATAATTCATCATCTTGTACGACAAGCGGTATCGTTGCTTGTAAAGCCGGAAAATAAAAGGTTGCTGCAATTTGAATGCTCATCATGAAACCGACCATCCACCAAACTGAGCCAGTATGGAGTGCAATGAGCATAAAGATGACACTGACCATCCGTCCAAGACCAGAGACAATTAATACATTTTTCTTTTTTGACTGGTCAATCACTTTCCCAGCTAAAGGTCCGATAATGAGCCCAGCTAGTAAACCAGCGGACATGATTAATGCTTTCATAAAATCTGACGGCACTTTTTCTTGCATAAATTCTAAGTTGCCAATAATGCCCGTCCACAACCCTAAACCTGCAATCATTTCACCCGTTAAAATTATCCAAACATTTCGATTTTTCCACATGTGACTTCCTCATTTCCCCAAATGATTCCCTATTTCATGTATTTCGTGTTCCGAATTATTATACTTCAGTTAAAGAAAAAAGTCACGAGTTTTTTCTCGTGACTTTATAGATATATTCTTTTTTATTCAAGTTGTTTTGGCTCTTTATATAATCTTTGAACAGCTCCATAATCTTTCTCATCGATGACAAAGCTCCCGTTCTATTTACGATCTACTAATCGCAGTGAACCAACTTCTGATGAAATTTGTTCATGTCCTTCCGTTACTAATATAAATTGATCATCCAATGTGCAAAGGACTGCACCGATTAATCGATGTGGATTAGATTGTAATTCTCTAAAAACGAGCACACCACGTTGTGCACGTTTCGCTTCATCTAGTTCATTTAATGCCATTCGTTTTGCAGCTCCCCGCTGTGAAGCTAAGACAATATTGGCATTTGGTTGATCTACAATGACAATCGCGGTCACATAGTCATCATCTTTTAAGTTAATCCCAATTACACCCGCAGTACGAATGCCTGTTGCGTTAATTTCTTCTAATGAGAAGCGAAGTGCATATGTACCGTAAGTGAATAAAATGACTTGTTCATTTCCGTTGACGAGTTTGGCATCAATCATTTCATCGCCTTTTTTCACACTCATGGCGCGATATGTTCGATTAAAGCGTTTTACTTCGTATTGATCTAAAGTAGATTGTTTTATCATGCCGTTTCTTGTAACTGTGACAATCATTTGTTCTTTATTGAATTGTTCAACGCCGATGGCTGAAACAATGGAGTCGCCTTGATCTAATGGGACGATACTTGATATATGTTGTCCGAGATCGCGCCAACGAATATCTGGTAATTCGTGAATCGGATAGTAAATATACTGACCGAAAGCAGTAAATAATAATAGATGTTGTTGTGTATTCATCTGCTCGACAAATAGCATATAATCTGATTCTTTCATTTCGTGTCCAGAGCCGTTAGAAGCGGTATAAGAACGGATGCTTGTACGCTTAATATAACCGTCTTTTGTCACAGATACATACACATCTTCACTTGGAATTAGAATATCGATATCGACTTTAATTTCTTCAATTTTCGCCTGTATCTCTGATTGGCGTGACTCTTTAAATGTTTTCTTTAAAGCGGTTAATTCCTTACGAATAACAGCCATAAGTTTTTTCTCATGACTTAATATTTCATCGAGTTCTTCGATTGTTTGTTGCAATTGTTGTTCTTCTTTTTGTAATTGCGTAATATCTGTATTCGTTAATCGATAGAGTTGTAATGATACGATTGCTTCTGCTTGTACTTCAGAAAATTCAAACTTGGCAATTAAGTTATTTTTCGCATCACGTTTATCTTTTGAACTACGAATTGTTTCAATGACTTCATCTAAAATAGATAATGCACGCATAAGTCCTTCAACAATATGAAGTCGATCTTTCGCTTTACGAATATCGAACGCTGAACGTCTTGTAATCACTTCTTTTTGATGGTCGATATAAGCATCTAACAACATCGGTAAAGACATTAGCGTAGGACGACGCCCGTCAATTGCGACCATATTAAAGTTATAGGTCACTTGCAAGTCCGTATTTTTTAATAAATACTGTAAAATACCATCTGCATCAGTGTCTTTTTTTAGTTCGATCACAATACGCAATCCTGTTCGGTCAGATTCATCACGAACATCTGCAATATTATCTAGTTTTCGGTCGATTCGTATTTCATCAATTTTCTTCACAAGATTTGCTTTATTGACCTCATAGGGAATTTCAGTGACGACGATTTGTGATTTACCGCCACGCAATGATTCAATTTCCGTTTTCGCACGGATAATACAACGGCCTTTACCTGTTTCATAAGCTTTTTTAATGCCATCTGTTCCTTGGATAATCCCGCCTGTAGGAAAATCAGGACCTTGAATCACCGTCATTAATTCATCGACAGATACAGTTGGTTTTTTCATGCGTAATAATACCGCGTCTAATACTTCATGCAGTGCATGTGGCGGAATGTCTGTTGCATATCCCGCAGATATCCCAGTTGAGCCATTGATTAATAAATTTGGGAGCCTTGCAGGCAATACAGACGGTTCATTTTCTGAGTCGTCAAAGTTTGGCATGAAGTCTACCGTTTCTTTTTCAATATCACGGAGCATTTCTGCCGCCATTGCGGAGAGGCGTGCTTCTGTATACCGCATGGCAGCAGCACTATCTCCATCAATCGATCCATTATTTCCGTGCATTTCAATCATTAAATGACGTAATTTCCAGTCTTGACTCATTCGAACCATCGCTTCATATACAGAAGAATCTCCATGTGGATGATAGTTTCCAATTACGTTTCCGACTGTTTTGGCAGACTTCCTAAATGGTTTATCATGCGTGTTACCATCCTGATGCATCGCATATAAAATACGTCTTTGTACAGGTTTTAACCCGTCTCTTGCATCGGGTAATGCACGGTCTTGAATAATATACTTACTATATCTTCCAAATCGATCGCCAATGACTTCTTCGAGAGGAAGATCTTGAAATTTCTCAACGGATGTCATTCATAATCCTCCTCTGTATGGATAAATTCATTGTCTAAAATATTTTCATCTTCTAATTGTCCGAAATCGACATTGTCTTCAATCCAACGTCTTCTCGGTTCAACCTTATCGCCCATTAATGTTGTAATGCGGCGTTCTGCTTTCGCACCATCTTCAACAGTCACGCGAATAAGCGTACGCGTCTCAGGATTCATCGTTGTTTCCCATAATTGTTCAGCATTCATTTCTCCGAGACCTTTATAACGTTGTAGCATATATCCTTTGCCAATTTTAGCAATGGCAGCATCTAAGTCTGCTTCTGTCCATGCGTAAGCAACTTTCTCACTTCTTCCAGAACCTTTAAATACTTTATATAACGGTGGAAGTGCAATAAATACTTTGCCAGCTTCAACGAGCGGTTTCATATAACGATAGAAAAATGTGAGCAATAACACTTGAATATGCGCACCGTCAGTATCAGCATCGGTCATGATTACAACTTTATCATATGCGGCATCGTCGATTTGGAAATCAGCGCCGACACCACCACCAATTGCATGGATAATCATATTAATTTCTTCGTTTTTCATAATATCTTCTAACTTGGCTTTTTCCGTATTAATAACTTTACCACGTAGCGGCAGAATTGCTTGGAAAACACGGTCACGTCCTTGCTTTGCTGAACCACCTGCGGAATCACCCTCGACTAAATACAATTCATTGCGCTTGGCGTTTCTAGACTGCGCAGGTGTTAACTTTCCGGAAAGTAAGGTTTCTGTTCGTTTACGCTTTTTTCCTGAGCGTGCATCTTCGCGCGCTTTACGTGCAGCCTCGCGTGCTTGTTGAGAACGGATTGCTTTTCGGATTAAGGTTGCACTTAAATCGGCATTTTCTTCTAAAAAGTAAAAAAGTTTTTGAGAGATAATCGATTCAGTAACCGATCTTGCTTCGCTCGTACCAAGTTTTCCTTTTGTTTGTCCTTCGAATTGTAAAATCTCCTCAGGAATACGTACAGAAACAATCGCGGAAATTCCTTCGCGCACATCGGAGCCGTCTAAGTTTTTATCTTTCTCTTTCAATAAACCAACTCGTCTTGCGTAATCATTAAACACGCGCGTTAAAGCTGCTTTTGCACCTGTTTCATGTGTTCCACCATCTTTTGTACGTACATTATTGACAAAAGACAAGATTGTTTCTGAATAACCGTCACTAAATTGAAACGCAAATTCTACTTCAATATCTTGCGCTTCACCTTCTAAGTAAGTGACATCATGTAAAGTATCTTTTTCTTCATTTAAGTATTGAACGAATGCTTCAATCCCATTTTCATAGTGAAATGTTTCTGCAAGCTCTTTCCGTTCGTCTGTTAAATTAATTTTTAATCCTTTTAATAAAAAGGCGGATTCTCTTAACCGCTCACTTAATGTTTCATACTGATAATTAAGCGTTGAGAAAATCGATGGGTCTGGCTTAAAACGAATTGCCGTCCCTGTCTCTCGTGTTTTTTTTTTTTTTTCTAAAGTTGTAGTCGGATGTCCACCGTTTTTAAAGGTTTGTTTAAATATTGTTCCATCTCGGTAAATGGTTACTTCTAACCATTCCGACAATGCGTTCACGACAGCGGCACCTACACCATGTAAACCACCACTGGTCTTATATCCGCCTTGGCCGAACTTTCCGCCTGCGTGTAAGATTGTTAAAATAACTTCTACAGTTGGTTTACCTGTTTGGTGCATTCCTGAAGGCATTCCTCGTCCATAGTCGCGTACGGTAACGCTTCCATCTGTATGTAATGTAACATCGATTTGTTCTCCGAAGCCTGCTAGTGCTTCGTCAACAGCATTATCGACGATTTCATATACGAGGTGATGTAAACCACGCGTATCCGTAGAACCGATGTACATACCTGGTCGTTTACGTACTGCATCTAACCCTTCAAGTACTTGAATGGAACTATCATCATACGTATTTACGTTCTTTTTTGTCGTCAAAATCTCGCCTCCATCAAACGAATGTTCTTATCTTTATCCTATCGCTTCATGAAAAGGTTGTCAAATCAACGTTTGCAGAAGCTCGCTTTTTTAATTGTATATAATAAATTGATTGATTGCAACGAACGATATAAAATAATCATTTTCAAAACTTAAAATTTAAGGCAATGATCTGATGAATTTTCCATTTTCCATATGAAATACTTCATCTATATAACGAAATAACGCGAATATTTGTTTCTTGTTTCATGTAAATCTGTTGTTGTCGGCTATGTATTGTTCTGATAAACTTAATGTATATATAGATGTTCAAAGTGAGGCTTTGTGTATGGATGATATCATTTTAATTATAATCGCATATGTGTTGGGGTCAATCCCATCTGCCCTTTGGGTGGGAAAGATTTTTTACAATAAAGATATTCGACAATACGGCAGTGGTAATTTAGGTGCTACCAACACTTTTCGTGTACTTGGAAAAAAAGCTGGATTTGTTGTTACATTAATTGATATTTTTAAAGGGACAGCAGCAACATTATTACCGCTTTTAGCTGTTTTTGATGGATCACAGTTAAATCCGCTCATTATTGGCATGTTCGCCGTCATTGGTCATATGTTTCCTATTTTCGCCAAGTTTAAAGGCGGAAAAGCTGTAGCCACTTCTGGTGGTGTGATTTTAGGCTATCATTGGCCGTTCTTTGTTGTGGTACTTGCTGCATTTTTTATCGTCTTAAAATTATCAAAAATGGTGTCATTTAGTTCTATGGCCGTTGCTGTTGTTGGATTTATTTATAGTGTGATATATTTTATTGTAACAAAAGATTTTTATTTATTGACGGTTGTACTTGCACTCGTATTTTTCATATTTTATCGACACCGTGACAATATTTCCCGCATCAAAGCCGGAACAGAACCGAAAATTACATGGTTATAATGTTTAACAATTATTGCGGTTGATGGATCAAGAAAGGATTTGTGGGCAAATGGAAATTATATTAAAGGAAGAAGCACTTGCTTGGTTTAAAGATGAAATGGATGTTGAACAAGGGGATGCTGTTCGTTTTTTCGCGCGCTACGGAGGTTCTAGTCCATTACACGAAGGGTTTTCTTTAGGTGTAACAGTTGTCCAACCTGATGAAGCGTCAGTTTCTATTGAAAAAGATGATGTTTTATACTACATCGAAAGTCGTGATGAATGGTTTTTTGACGGTCATGATTTAATTGTAGGGTTCGATGAAAACTTACAAGAACCTGCATATGAATATAAAAAATAAACAGAAATCCGATATGGGCTATTCAAGTAGCCTATATCGGATTTTTCTTAAAGTAAGTTAAAGCGTTTTAATTGTTCAGTATACCCTTCAGCTTGTAAAATTCGAATTTCATGCTCTCCGAATAAATCGAAATGAGGATAATCATTACGTAAGTCTATCCACTCACGCTTTAAATGATAGCATTCTCCCCATTTTGCAAGCTTTTCAAGATCGCTACACCCTACTTTCGTAACGGTTTTACATCCGGGAAATCGATCGTCGAGCCAATAATGTGTTAAAAATGCAATACGTCCTGCTGCTACATCTTTTTTCCACTGTTTTAATTCGGCGCGATTAATACCAAATGCCATTATACCGCAACCTTTTTCACTTCATGGTATTTTGCATCCCATTCTGGATCGACTTTTGATAATGAAACAGGTCTAAATGTCTCTTTTTTCACTAGAACATGCTCTGATAATCCAGTAGCTGCAAGCGTACCATCTTCATGTGTAATTTCATAGCCGTAAACTGTACGTAAACGATCGTGAGACTCAATCCACGTTGTAATGATTCCCTTTTGACCATATCTCATTGGTGTTTTATATTGTACGGAAATATCAATAACTGGGGATAAGTAGCCTTTGTCTTCTAAACCTGCATATGTGAAACCTAGATCACTAATTAGTTGTGTTCGTCCAATCTCCATCCAAATTAAATAGTTTGCATGATATACAACACCCATTTGATCTGTCTCTGCATAACGTACTTCTACTGCTTTTTGACTTTTAAACAATATTCTTCACCTCTCATCATAGTATACTTAAAAAAGCTATATAATGCTTGTTCGGGGGTTCTCCCCATATGTTGTGATGCCTGCAGAAATAGCACGAGCTGAAGATCCCACAGGAGCGTAGCAACGAGGTGGCTGAGGCAAGTACCACAATCGAAACGAATATCAATATGGTGATTGGCCGTTACATTCGTCCCCCCATAAATATTTTATTCATAAAACAGCTGATGAACATTTTTATTTTTACATTCATCAACGATAAGTCTGACAAAATGATAATCTCTGCTTTCTGTCCACTATACGCGTACAATTTTCTCATCATAATGCTCGTTCTTTACGAGAAAG
>ERZ808040.1890-NODE-1890-length-13025-cov-5.675857_pt1 | contig 13025 bp, 7 predicted proteins | sample MGYA00380191_ERZ808040 | MGnify/ENA primary metagenome ERZ808040 (study PRJEB31490, sample SAMN06133395) | mouse gut metagenome | isolation source: J6 | host: mice | place: China: Chengdu | collected 2015-05 ... | reverse complement strand
ATGCAATAAAATGAGAAAAAAAGCCGCAAAGCCTTGATTTTACTGGCTCCGCGGCTCACCTCAGACTATTCGAACTCAATCGTCCCAGGAGGCTTACTGGTCACATCATACAGCACCCTGTTCACATGGGACACCTCATTGATGATCCTGCTGGTCACCTTTTGCAGCACCTCCCAGGGAATCTGGGCACTCTCCGCCGTCATAAAGTCAACTGTATTCACCGCCCTCAATGCGATGGCATAGTCATAAGTCCTCTCATCTCCCATAACACCAACCGACCGCATGTTGGTCAGTGCCGCAAAATATTGGTTGATGCTCCCGTCCAATCCCGCATTAGCAATCTCTTCCCGGTAAATTGCGTCCGCATCCTGCACGATCTTCACCTTCTCCGCGGTAACCTCCCCGATAATGCGGATCCCCAGGCCGGGGCCGGGGAACGGCTGCCTGAATACAAGATGCTCCGGGATGCCCAGCTCCAACCCCACCTTGCGAACCTCGTCTTTAAACAGGCTGCGCAGAGGTTCAATAATCTCCTTAAAGTCCACGCAGTCAGGCAGGCCCCCCACATTATGGTGGGATTTGATCACAGCGGACTCACCGCCAAGGCCGCTCTCCACCACATCGGGATAAATCGTTCCTTGCACCAGGAAGTCAACTGCGCCAATCTTCTTAGCCTCTTCTTCAAAAACGCGGATAAACTCTTCCCCGATAATCTTGCGTTTCGCTTCAGGTTCTTCCACGCCTTGTAATTTATCGTAAAACCGTCCCTGGGCATTGACCCGGATAAAATTAAGGTCATAGTTTCCGCCTGGGCCGAAGACCGCCTCTACTTCGTCCCCTTCATTTTTACGCAGCAGGCCATGGTCTACAAACACACAGGTCAGCTGGCTGCCGATTGCCTTGGACAACAGGACTGCTGCCACAGAGGAATCCACGCCTCCCGACAGCGCGCACAGCACCTTGCCGTTTCCGACTTTTTCCTTAATTGCTTTAACGTTTTCCTCCACAAAGGAATCCATTCTCCAGTCACCGCAGCACCCACAAATAGTTCTCACAAAATTATAAAGCATTTTGGATCCTTCTGTGGTATGCAATACCTCAGGATGGAACTGAATGGAATACAGGTTCCTCTCCTTACACTCGGCGGCAGCCACAGGGCAGTTTGCCGTAGATGCCACGGCCCGGAATCCCGGCGCCATTTCCGCTATATAATCAAAATGGCTCATCCAGCAGATTGTGTTAGGGGTGACATCTGCAAATAAAGCCGATGAGGTATCCACCGCAACTTCTGTCTTCCCATACTCCCTCACCGCAGCCCTCTCTACTTTTCCTCCCAGCACAAACGCCATTAACTGGGCGCCATAACACAGTCCCAGTACAGGAATCCCCATTTCAAAAAGCTCAGAGGAGCAGGTAGCCGCCCCTTCCTCATAACAGCTGCTGGGTCCCCCTGTCAGGATGATTCCCTTGGGATTCATAGCTTTAATTTTTGCCAGGTCCGTTTTATAAGAATAAATTTCACAATACACGTTGCATTCCCTGACGCGCCTTGCGATCAGCTGGTTGTACTGTCCGCCAAAGTCGATTACTACTACCAGTTCCTTTTCCATCTCATCCTCCTTGGTAATTCCAATAAAGCGTATACTATGTCATTTTATGTTAAGCGGCCTTGCTTACCATCTGTTTACAAATAAACCATTGATACCGTATGATTTTGGGTTTTGATGGCATATGCCATACTGTGCTTTTGGGGGAGCACCCGACTGATTTTAAGTATATACCAGCACTGCCTTTAAGTCAAAAGGTTTTTCCTTCTGCCTCTGTTGCGCCCTGTCCTTCCAGAAAATCCGACAGCGGCCTGAAAGTATATCCCATTTCCTCCCACCGGGTGAGGATCTCATCCATGATTTCTCCGTTGGTCTGGGAGGTACTGTGCAGCAGCACGATTGCTCCCGGGTGTACTCTGGCAGTCAGCTTACTTATGGCCTCTTCATGGCTGGGTTGGTTGTTCTGGTCCCAATCCACATAGGCAAGGCTCCAAAAGAAAGTAGTATAACCCAAATCTTTTGCCATCTGCAGATTGGCGGTACTGTATTTTCCCTGAGGTGGCCTGTAATACATTGCCAGCTGGCTTCCTGTAGTCTCCTGAAACAACGCCGCCACATCATCCATCTCTTTTTGGAAGGATGCCGTATCGGAAATTTTGGACATATCCGGATGATGGTATGTATGGTTCCCCACAGTATGCCCTTCCTCCACCATGCGCTGCGCGATTTCCGGCGCAGTCTCCAGGAAATGGCCTACTACAAAGAAAGTAGCCGGTGCATTATGTTTTTTCAAAGCGTCCAGAATTGGTTCTGTATTTCCGTTTTCATAACCACAGTCAAAGGTCAAATACAATACTTTCTCGTCCCCCTCCGCCATATAATATGCGTCATACTGCTTCATTTCGGAGACAGAGGCGTTCCCTGTGGGTTTCTCCCCCTCCCGGCCGAAACCCAGTCCCCAGTTTTCCGTACCCTGCTGTACCGCCCCGGAACTCAGTGCCGTACCTGAAGCCTCTTTTGCCCCCTCCAAAGTAACCGCCACTTCCCGTCCCAGGAAAAACATGGCGCACAGAAACAGTGTTGCGGATATCGTCTTTTCCCAATTGATTCTCCTTACCATGGCTGCTTTTCTTAGCGTACCCTTAAACAAATCCTTCACATAAATTGTCTTCATAGAAAATCACATCCCAGCAACTCTCCTTTTCCCTACAATATATGAACCGTTTTTTTGTATCATACCTTGTCTCCCGGCAAAGGCCCAAATGACAATGGATGCCACGCTTGCTCTTCTTGCCGGAGGAGGCATGCAAACGGCGGGAGTTTTCTCACCTGGCACACGAGCAGGCATAAAGGCAATAAAAACCGGCCCAGTCTCTCATACCTGAGGGACCAACCCGGTTTTATCTGTTTTTATCTGTGCATTGGAGCGTGTTTTTAAATTGCTTTCTGACAGATGTGCGTCACAGCTTATTCGCTTACGCCTCACAACCCTGAAGACTGCTTACTCTATGGTATACTTTGCAAATGCCTCCTGCAGCTTTTCCGTAATATTCCTTGCATCCTCCTGTGAAATCTCCCCTGCGGCAACCTTGTCCCAGAAATCCTTCATATAGGCCATAAACTTCTGATAAGCCTCCGAATGGTACAACCGTTCCCAGCTGGGTTTGAATGTATTCACATACTTGTCATACTCCGCCACATAGGCTTCCAGGAGTTCTTCAAATTCACCTTCCAGCTTCTCGGTGATCCTTGCCTCTTCTTCAACCCTGTTTAGATATGCCGTAAAAGATTCGGCTTCTCTGCCCTCGGCCTGTCCAATCAGCTTGTAATGCTCATAAAGCTTTTCCAAATCGTATCCGTAGGCCTGTTTTAAGTCTTCATATCTGTCAGCATAGGTGACAGCGTCAAATTCTCCGCAGCCGTCCCTTCCTTCTTCCACACCGGAAGTCAGATAATGTTCCACATAAGCTTCCCAGTCATCCCCGAATACTTCTTCCAGGTCGGGATATCGGTCGCGGTAAAGCTCCACGTTCAATATTTCACTGCCGTTGCGGCCTTCCTTAATGCCATAGGTCATATAGTGCTCATACAGGGCGTCCCGGTCAGTACCGCATATTTCAACTACATCGGGATACTGTTCCGCATAATACTCCGCATCAAAGAACTGGCCTATATCCGCCGCCATAACATTCATTCCATTTGCCGACAGCATAAATACCGTCATGCCGCACACCAGTAATTTACTTCTGTTTTTCCTCATAAATTACTCCTCTCCAAACCACCAAACCACAACACCTTCATTACACAAACCCTACTATGCCGGCTTTCAAAAGTCAAGAGAGTTAATAAAAATATAATATTTGGAAAAAATAGCAGCCGGTTCCCTTTAACCCAGGATACCCTTGATGGTAGACGAAAGCTTTTCCATATCGACGGGTTTCAGCAGGTAACCCTGGGGTTTCAGGGCCAACACATCCCGGATCTTATTTTTCTCTGTGACTCCTGTCAGAAATACTACCGGCAGGTCTCTTGTCTTTTCATTGGCACGAATCTTTTCCAATACGGCGGCTCCGTTCTCCGTAGGCATTTCATAATCCAGCAGGACAAGATCCGTTTCCTTTTTTTCTAAAAATTTTAACGCCACTTTGCCATTGATAGCCGTAGCAAGCTCATACCGCCCTGACAGATAGCTCTGGAGCAGCCTTAGGACCCTGCTGTCGTCATCCACGATCAAAATATGCTTCTTACGGCTTTCCTCCACCGCGTCTTTCACTTGGGCAAGCATATCCTGGGCGCTCCGAAGGGTCTCATCCTCAGCTTCACTGTTGGGATTGCTGTTTCTTCTCCTGCCCATCAGCATATTGGTAATGGCTGCCGCTATATTCTGGGTGGATATAGGCTTCTGGAGCACCAGGGGATCCAGCAACGGCGCTATCCTGGCGAAATCGTCGCAATCCTCGGCATCACCCACAATCACAAGGGGAATGTCACGGTCCGACAGCTGCCGTTCTATATTGGCAAAACGCTTCACGTCGTCCGGACGCTCTTTGTAGAGACAATACACAAACACATCCGGCCGTACATATTTAATGTGCCCCATAATATCATCATAGCGTTCCGATGTGCTTATACACTCGAAATTGAAATCCATATAAGTAAAAAACTCATTGATGATAGTCTTGTTGTTTCCGGTGAGCAATACTTTATACTTCATATATTTCCCTCCTTTGCTCCAAAAATTCACCTATTAGTTTCTTAATATTAAATATTTATATACTTCCAGCTATATCAGGTACAAGGTTACCTTAACTGCTTTTTCCATTCCGTGATGACCATTTCACAGGTCTCCACATCCAGATCCTCCACCGCATTCTTAACCATGGAAAAGAGCTGGGACTGTTCCTGGGGTATTGCCATCTTTTCCAATTGTTCCACGATATCGTCCATGACATCCATATTGAGGTTGTCAACCGCCTCCGACATTTCGTTCAGCAGGCCAAGCAGCCTTTCCTGGTCAAAATCGTCTTTCAGCCGTATCGCTTTGTCCGGGGACTCCAGATATTCGGACAGGATTGCTTCATATTCCTGGTACTTTGCCAGCATTCTGCCATGGTTTGCCCGAATGAACTCAACGTCGTTTCTGTTGCCCGCCTTCTCCATCTGGGCAGCCAGATCCGCCAGCTCAGTAGCCCCTACCTGCCTGGAAAAGCTCTTTAATGCATGTGCTTCAATGGTATAATTTTTCCAGTTCTTTTCGTCTAAATGCTGCTGCAATACTTTCGCTTTTTTGGAAATACTTCTGGCATACTCCCGGAGGATCTGCCAAAACAGCAGCTCGCTCCCGGCCAGCTTTAAAGCGGAGAAAACATCCAGCTTAGGAATGACAATGGTCTCCGCGATCCGTTTCAGCCTTTCCAGTTTCTGTGCTTCCTTCTCCCCCTTGCTCTCGATCCTTTGGATCTTTTTAGAGGGCATCCATTGCCTGATTTTGGATACGATAACCTTCAGCTCTATGGGTTTCGCCACAAAGTCATTCATTCCCTCCACCAGGAACATGGCCTGGGACTCTTCCATAACGTTTGCAGTCAAGGCAATAATGGGAACATTGTCATATTCCTCATGGAACCGGCGGATGATGCGCGTTGTCTCGATCCCGTCCAACTCCGGCATCATATGATCCATAAATATTAAGTCATAGTGTTTCTTCCCTACCATTTCTATGGCCTGCCTGCCGCTGGATGCTTTGTCTATCTTCATCTGCAGCGGCGCCAGGATCCCTTCCGCCACCATAAGGTTGGGCATGTTGTCATCTACTATAAGGATTTCTGCATCCGGCGCAATAAATTCAAAGCCATCCTCCCCATCGTCGTCCCTGCCAAAGATATCCTCATGGGACAATATTCTGTCCAAGTCCATGATATTCAGGGGTTTCGGAACGGCTATGACGTTTTCCTGGAAAGGTTTGATCTTCTCGCCGAACCTGGTGATCCACACTCCGGTCATATTGGGATGAGAGGCCATAAAATCATTGGTAACGGAAGCATAACTATTGTCCTCCAGCTCAATAAAGAAGAATTCGGCTTCTTTCTCCTCCAGGCGCTTCAGGTCATCCACCTCTTCCACCATCAGGCACTCCACCTGTAGCCGCTGCAGCATTTTTTTCATAAGCGCCCTCATGTATTTATTGGTACAGAAAAGGCCCGCAGCCTTTGTGGCATACTGTCTGGCTTCTATGGAAGGCCGGTCATTTATGATGAACTGAGGCACCTCAAAAGAAAACCGGCTTCCCTTTTCATATTCGCTTTCTACCCAGATACGTCCGTTCATCAGAGTGACCAGCTGCTTGGAAATCGCCAGGCCCAGGCCTGTTCCTTCCACATTTCGGTTTCGCTTGCTGTCTAACTGCTGGAAGGACCGGAATAATTTCCCCATATCCTCCTTTTTGATCCCGATTCCCGAATCTTCTACCGTAACTTTTAACAGGATCTCACGGTCCGACAGCTTCTCGTAACCTATGGAAAGGTAGACATAGCCTGCTTTCGTAAACTTGATTGCATTGTTGACCAGGTTGATTATGATCTGACGGATGCGGATACTGTCCCCCATAAGCTGCTTTGGGATATCAGGCGCTACATCCACCAGGAACTCCAGCTTCTTTTCCCCGATCCTGGTCATAATGACGACTGCTATGTCCTTCACGATGGAAACCGGTTCATATTCCGCCAGGTTTATGTTCATTTTTCCTGCTTCTATCTTAGAGAAGTCAAGGACATCGTTGATAATAGTCAGCAGCGTTTTACCGGAGGCCATGATTTGCTTGATGTACTCCCTGGCAGAAGGTGGCAGTTCTTCCCTCAAAGCCATCTCCGCCATACCGATCACCGCATTCATCGGGGTACGGATCTCATGGCTCATGTTTGCCAGGAAATCCGATTTCATGTGGGCCTCCCTCTCTATGGCGCTGTTCATCTGCAAAGTTTTATGCCTCTCGTACGCCATTTGGAAGAGAAGGTTCACCGTGTTATACAGGTATTCTACCGTACTCTTGAGCTTTTCTTCGGATATAATGGGGATTTTTTTCGCTGCCTCCACATATTCCTCCGGCGGAATACCCAGTTCCTCCGCGTACGCTCTGACCTTCTCCTCCGGCATGGGTTCGTGCAGGACCTGGCCGCCGAAAATACATCCCAGAAGCTGTCCCTCCATTATTATGGGCACCGCATAATCCCTCAGGCCCGCATGACAGGTATAGAGCTTCATCCCTCCGTTTTCCACTGCCAGTGCCGCACCCTGCTTATCACATAGCTGGCACCTCTTTAATCCTTCCTCCGACCCTTTTGTATATTTGGAACAAAATTCGCAATTTGAAATATGGGTGGTCATAGCCACACCGTTCTCGTCAGAAACTCCCGTGGAGATCCCCATCGCAGAGGAAAAAGAGTCCTGCATCCGCTGAAGAGTTTCCATATCAAAAAGATCCGTCAATCGCAATTTCTCCATGTCGATACCCTCCTAACCGCAGTTTTATTATATCTCTGTTTGCCCCCCGAATCGTTTCCAGTGCTCAGTCAGTAACCTCCTTCTCCTCCATTTTCCTTCCGGGAATATGTAATATCCTATGACCCGTTTTCCCCATTATGCGTACTTTCCTACAAAATAGGTTCCCTTACTTTATAATACTATTCCGCCTCTTATCTATCGAAAATGCGCACCCGCCACCTCATCAATAGTCAAAATATATTGTGTTGACATATGGTTTTCATGTCAACATTTTACCATATTTAAGCCTGCTTGCCTATACTTTTATCCCACTTATGGTCAGAACAGGCGCCCCCGGAATATTACTGTTTTGTCCGCATCCACCGGGTAAACATCCGGCAACGATGCCGGCGGAGAACCCTTCTGTAAGGTAATCGGACTGTATTTAATTTGTATTTTCTCCCTGTGCCTCCATCACTGCCCTGACGGTCTTCTCCAATACACCCATATCAACGGGTTTGGCCACATGGGCATTCATGCCCGCCTCAAGGGCGTCCCTGATGTCCTCCGCAAAAGCATTTGCCGTCATGGCAATGATGGGAATCGACAATGCCGTGGGGTGGCTCAATTCCCTGATCGCCCTGGTGGCTTCGTATCCGTTCATAACCGGCATCTGGACATCCATCAATACCAACTGATACTGCCCGGGATCGGATTTCTCAAAAGCCTCCGCCACAAGTTTCCCGTTCTCACAGAAATGGCAGGAAGCGCCCGCAATATCCAGCAATTCACCCAGGATCTCCGCGTTGATCTCATTATCCTCCGCCACAAGGATATGCATTCCGCAGAGAATACTCTGTTCAGCGCCGGCATCCTCCTGCGCCGTGCCCTTACTTCCGCTGTTGACCACGGAATCTACCTTCTGCCGGAAGCTTGTGAGAAAGAAAGGCTTGGAAAGAAACGCGTCCACACCTGCGTCTTCCTCTTCCGCTTCCGCAACATCATAACCGGTCAAAATCAAAATAGGAGTATTCCCATCCGTTTCCTTACGGATCCGTTGCGCTGTTTCCACTCCGCCTATCCCCGGCATCTCCCAATCCAGAAGCACAATATCATACATCCGGCCTTCCTGTCCGGATGCCTTTACCATTCCCAGGGCCGCCTCTCCGTCCAGCGAATATTCCACCTCTACTCCTGTGCCCTCCATGGTGCTTTGGACATTCCGGCAGATTTCCTCTTCATCGTCCACAACCAGAATTCTACTGATGCCATGCTTTTCCCAAAAGCTCTGGTCCATCTCCTGCTGGCTGATCTGCAGTTCCAGGTCCACCGTAAAGGTTGACCCTTTTCCCTTCTCGCTTTCCACCGAAATCTTTCCGCCCATGAGATCCAGCAGGTTCTTTGTGATAGCCATTCCAAGTCCCGTGCCCTGAATCTTATTGGTGACACTGTCCTCTTCCCTGGTAAAAGCCTGAAAAATATTTTGCAGGTATTCCTGGCTCATGCCATATCCGTTATCTGACACAATAAACCTGAAATGCGCCAGCTGCTTGGTGAATTGGGGAAGCTCCTGGACGATAAAGGAGACACGTCCTCCGTCCGGCGTATATTTCACCGCATTGGACAAAAGGTTCAGCAAAATCTGATTCAGACGGAGCTTATCCATCACCACCTGTTCATGTCTCAGTTCCCTGTTGTGCACTTCAAAAGTATGTCCCTTGGCCTTCATCTGGGGCCGGATGATAGCGTCTATATTTTCGATGAGATCCACCATATTTTCATCCGACAGATTCAGGGTAGTCTTACCCGCCTCAATCTTGCTGATATCCAATATATCGTTGATCAGGCCCAGCAGGTGCTGGCTGGAGGCCGTGATTTTTCTCGTGTAATCCCGTACTTTATCCGCATTTTCCACATCCCGGGCCATAAGCGCGGCAAAACCCACAATGGCATTCATGGGAGTGCGGATATCATGGCTCATGTTGGAAAGGAACGAGCTTTTCGCCCGGTTGGCTTCCTCCGCAATCTGAAAAGCCTGTTCCGCCGTCTCCTTCGACTGTGCCAGCATAGCGTTGGATTCTTCAAGCCGGGCATTCATCTCTTCCTGCCGACGCAAAGCGGCCTGTTCCTGCCTGATCAGGCGCACGCTGTTCTGCTGGCGCAGAATAGAGACCACCACCAATATCATCATGGCAAACAGGATCACTGTCAGGATCAGGAGCAGGCTGATAACCGTCTGCACCATTGTCACGGTGCTCTCCGCAACATACTGCGCCGGGATCAAAAACAGCAGCAATGTGTCATACTCCGCCAAAGAAGCCAGGCAATAGTAATACTCCATACCGTTATACCGGAAATTAGCGCTGATAGCGCCCTGCTCCGCCAGAGCTTCCCTGATGTCGGGAAACACCTGGCCTTCCATTTCCTGCAGCACCTTCAGCACATTGTAAGCTTGAATGGTATTCACTCCGGAAAAGTCGTCGTGCATCCTGGTTCCGTCAGATTTCAAAATATAGGTTTCATTCCTGCTTCCGTAAGCTTCACTGCCATAATCTTCCGTCAACGCGTATACATCCTTCAGCAGGATGGCATGGGTAAAACGAACCTCCCCATCCTTCACCTCTACGGCCACGTCCAGTTTTTGGACAAAAGTCCAACAGCTCTCCTGATAGAGATAGCTGTCGGATATAAAAGTATAACGTTCTTCTCCCCCGGATATCCGATCCATATCAGTCCAGACACCATACTTTCCGGTATCGTCATAGCAGTTTCCCTGACTGTCCAAAAGCATTAGTTTGGCGCTGTAACTGCCTGTTCCCAAAATCCCTTCCAACTCCTCTATATATGCTGCCGCATCCTCCAAGCTGCCAAATTCCTGTACTTCCAATAAATTGACTGCCGCCGTGAGATAATTCCAATGGGCATCCAATGCATTGTCCAGGTTTATCTGAACCTGAGCCGTTATCTCATTTAACTGTGTGGTTCTCTCTTCGAAAATCAGCTTCTGCAGATATTGTGCAAAATAAATACCTCCGCACAGCAGAAACAAAAGCAGGCACACTGCCAATGATACCGTAAACGCAATGTTTCGTTTCTTTCCCTCTGGTTTCATATCATTCACTTTCTTTCCCTCTTCTAGAGTGTGTTCTAAAAATGCCTTCTGTCAGATGTGCCGCACAATTTATTTGAGATTTGTTCCAATAAAGGGCGCACGGCGGGTTATGTAACCTGAATTGGGGGCAAATACCACGCAAAGCAAAGCCTCCAGAAAGCAGGAATGATTTTTCAAATACGCCCTACTACGCGTTTTAATGCATACCGCTTTCAGGCGAGATTGTCCCTTGCTCTTCCATCCATTTCTGCAGATAGCTTTTCAGGGAACCTTCCATTACCTGAACAGAATAAGCATTTCCCGTCTCTTCGGTGTAACCTTCCGACAAAAAAGCCACCCGATAGGTTGTTTCGTCCTCCAACTCCGCATCCCCTTCGGTGACCAGGAGATAGGGATAAGGATTACCGTCCCCATCCGCGTCAAATCCCATACGTACAAGTTCTTTCACCTGCGCCCCGGTCATAGTCGCAATGGCGTACTTTCCGTCATAAGTGGGAAGGATCGTTGTCAATATATCGATATTGATCTTGCCTTTATACAATTTTCCGGTGATACCGTTTCTCAATCCTACTCCTGGGCCATGATACTGGCCAAGGGGAATCAAGGCGGCGTCCGCGCCCACAGCATTTGCTAATACTTTTCCGATCAGCCTGCCTGTCTCTTCCAGAGTAAAGTTCTCCGTACTTTCACAAAAGTACAGTTGCTCCGATTGCTGCAGGCTGCTCTGCTGCAGCTCATCCATACGTGCAATGCATTTGGCCCCGTCCATGCCGTTCTCTCCCCGGAACCATTCCTTATAAGCCTGGCCTATATCGCTCAGGACTTTTTCCCAGCGGACATAAGTCATGGGAAATGCCCTTCCCTCCCGCAAAGCCTGCTGCGCATCGCTGATCATAGAGTCCTCTGAGATCCCGGCGGTTTCCAGCACGCTCATCATACAAGGGGTATCCTCACTGATAAATGCCGCCTGCCCCTCCGGGGTATACAGCAGAGATAATATTTTAACTGCTTCTTCCAGCTTTTCCTCGTTTCCCGGCTGCGCCAGGCGCTCACTGATACCGAAATAGAAATAAGGATTGTACATATAAATATTTTTGCTGCCGTCTTCACTGATATAGGGCATCATCCCCAGCTCATCCCCGGTCTCCGGAAACTCCGTAATATTGACGGTAGCTACCATAGTACCGAATACGGCCTTCCTGTTACCCAGATAATCCAGGATCATCTTGGGGTTATTCCTGTCTTCAGGGTCTGTATGGAACATCCCGATATCCATGTATCGCTGGACATAGTCCATGGTATCCTCCCAATGCCCTTCCGCTGTGGCATTTCCCGCAAGGAATTCCTGTTCCCAAGTCAGCCCTTCCGGCGTGGTAAGCCAATCCGTTTTCGCCAGATTAAACACGGCTGAAAAGGTATTACCGGTGAGAAGCGTGCCTGCCACACCGGGAATCAACCCCTCTGCCTCAATCTCACCGCACAGCGCCTCAAGCTCCGGGAAATTTTCCGGCACTTCCCAACCCTTCTCCTCCATCAACGTTTTGTTATAAAAAATGCCGTACATGGCATAACTGACAGGCAGAAGATACACACCACCGTCAATAGCGTTCTGATTCAAAACAGAAGTGGGAAGCTCGCTGATAAAGGGATAACCCGACAGGTCAATCAGGCGCTCCTTAGCCAGCTCCTCATCCATGACCTGAGTCGTGATGAAGATATCGGGTATGTCGTCAGCCTTCATCTGTTCCCAGCTGTATCCGGTAGCATTTCCTCCGGCATAAGAGATAAATTCAATATCTATATCAGGATAGGTCTCTTTCAAAAGATTGATAAAATTATCACAGCCATTCCACGTTACCCATGTCAGCGCATCATTGGGGGAGTCTGCATCTGCCGGAGCCGGAGTGCAGGAAGGCAGCAGTAAAGCCGCGGAAATCAACAGCGCAGACATATTCCGAAGCAATTTGCCATTCATAAGGAAAACATCTCCTTTCGCATAAAATACATTTGCGGGTGAAACTCTAACATGGGCAATTCTAGCATACAAAGCTCCTAAAATCAAGATATGCAAAACAGATCGTACTGTGATAGTCACACCCCGATCAGCGCGTCAAAGGTTCCTACCATATTCAGCCTCCCATACCCCGCTGATGTCAAGTTATTGTCACGAACTTTTTTCACTTTTTTGAGGATGAAAACTCGCAAACCCGCATAACTCCGTACCGGCAACCGAGGCCATATGGGACACGCTGACAGAGCTTACCTCCAGCCTTCTGGGCTTTCTCATCTATGCCAGCCTTTTGACAACCCTCTAGTACAGCATTGCGTTAATCTTGAAGTAAATCAGTGCTTGATGTTTGCGTCAGCGTAAGGCGGAGGAAGGAGGC
>ERZ808040.1889-NODE-1889-length-13031-cov-3.873553_pt1 | contig 13031 bp, 9 predicted proteins | sample MGYA00380191_ERZ808040 | MGnify/ENA primary metagenome ERZ808040 (study PRJEB31490, sample SAMN06133395) | mouse gut metagenome | isolation source: J6 | host: mice | place: China: Chengdu | collected 2015-05 ... | reverse complement strand
CGATTCCGGAATGGAGCATCCGTTGCGTATCGGGAAGTATGCGATCAACAATGGAGCCCCCGCATGGTTGGACGGCAACAAACTGTTCCAACGTCATGCCGTCATTGTTGGAAGCACTGGCTCGGGGAAATCCTTCACAGTTGCTACTTTGCTTGAAAAGATCTCCGAATTAAAATCCTGCAACGCAATTCTCTTTGATATTCACGGGGAATACTCACCTATTATTGGGTCTGGTATCCAACATTATAAAATTGCTGGCCCTTCGGACGTGCCTTCCGAACAAATTATGTTTCTTCCTTACTGGCTGTTGAGCTATGAAGAAATGCTAGCCTTAATGCTGGATCGCTCTGACTCAAATGCACCCAATCAGGCCATGATATTCAGCCAAGCTGTGCTGAAGGAAAAAATCTCTATGCTTGAAGAAGCCGGACGCAACCAATTAGCCAGTGAAATTACTTTGGATAGTCCAGTACCTTACCGAATCACTCAGGTGCTTGATCTTTTAGAATTCAAAAATAAAGAAATGGTGCCTGGTTCTGGGAATCGGGAAAAACAAGGAGATTTCCACGGGAAATTGCCTCGTTTTATCCAACGGCTCAGTGCCAAAATGATGGATAAACGTTTAAATTTCATGTTTTCTGATGCAGAAGAACTTCTGGATTTTTCCTATATGGAGACACTTTGTAAGCAGCTTATGGCCCCAGCCAGTCAAGGCGGAGGTGTCAAGATATTAGATTTTTCTGAGGTTCCATCAGACATCCTCCCACTAATCGTGTCCCTTCTGGCGCGTATCGTGTTTTCTGTACAGCAATGGATGGATCGAACAAAATTGAATCCGTTGGCGATTTTCTGTGACGAGGCACATTTGTATATTCCTGCTAATGCTCAGCAGGGAGTTGAGTTATCGAGTTTACAGAGTTTTGAGCGGATTGCAAAAGAAGGCCGTAAGTATGGGATTGGTTTAGTAATTGTGAGCCAGCGCCCTTCCGAAGTGAATCGCACAGTGCTCAGTCAAAGCAGCAACTTTATAGCTATGCGTTTAACTAATGCGGATGACCAAGCTGTAATCAAAAAACTTCTTCCAGACAGTATTGGTAATTTTGCTGACCTGCTTCCAGTCTTGGATATTGGAGAAGCAATTGCTGTAGGGGACGCATCCTTACTGCCCAGTCGTATCATAATTGACATTCCTAGACAAAAACCTAACAGCGCAACAGTAAAATTCTGGGACGAATGGAGTAAAGAGAGTGTTTCCGATGATATTGCCACTGCTGTGCAGGCTATGAGGCGTCAAGGGCGGTAATTTCTGGTTCAGTGCTTCTAGCTTTGGTTTATACTCATATGATAAAATACCTCCTGTTGCCTCAAATCAGAGCAACAGGAGGTATTTGTATGAAGTATTCTAAGAGTATTAGACAGGAGGTTTTCGTAAAATATGTTTGCGGATATACACCCAAAGAGATTGCACAAGAAACTGGAATCCATTTTGTCACAATCTATCGCTGGGTCAATAGCTGGAGAAAAAATTTGAATAATCGTCCACTGACTGACCTTCCGCTTCAAGATGTTGGAACAATTCTTACCTGTACTGAAGAACTAAAACGAAAATTGGAAGAAGCAGAACGCTCTCTATCAATCATCCATACAAGTGGGATTCTTCAAACAATTCCGTTGAGGCAGCGAATCGATATGGTACTACCACTCCTAGACTTATATCCAGCCAAATTTCTTGCCCAAGCCTTTGAGGTATCCCTTTCATCTATTTATTACCATAAGGGACAGGAACAAAGAAAAATACAGCGTCAGCAGCAAGACGAGGATATGCGTTCAAGGATTCAAGAAATTTTTACAGAAAACAATGGTCGCATTGGTGCGGAACGAATTCGTATACTGCTACATAATCAGGGGGTAATTGTTAGTAAAAAGAAGGTCATCCGATTTATGAAGCAACTGGGGTTTACCAGCAATACCCGTTCAAAAATCTATTACCCTTCTCAATCTAAACAGGAGGAGGGGAACGATGTCCAGATTTTACAGTGACTCATATAAATGGTCATTATATGAAAAATACCGAAACGGATTCACACTGACAGAACTATGTGAAATATCTGGAGTGACCGACAAACCTCTGAGAGAATGGTTTAGGCATATTGATTTTCAATACGTCAAAAGCACTCAGCTCAGTGTAGAATCTGTGCAGCGAGAAAATTTGAATCTGAGGCAAGCTGTTAGGCAAAAACAAGCAGAACTAAAACTTTTGAGCGAGATTATGGCAGTGATCCCTGAAGCCCAGCGAGTTTTCTACGCCTATCCATTACTTGAGATTTATGGCACCAATCAAGTTTGCCGCTCATTGCACATTCGAAAATCCAATCTGTATTACCGAACTTATCGCAGACCAGAGGTCACTGTATATGAAAAACATGAACAGGAGCTCCGCCCCGCAATTAAGGAAATTTGTGATAGATATATCAAACGACCTGGCGCAGAAAATATCCGTCAACAGTTGATGAGCCAAGGATTTACTGTCAGCAAACGAAAAGTTTTGAAATTGCTCCACGAGATTGATCCTCAATTACCCAGACAACAGAAAGGAGCCAAGATAGATTGGCAGAGCAGCGATGCGAACCTATTGGCTCGCCAATTTTCACAACCAGCACCCAATATGGCATGGGTCAGTGATATTACAGAGTTTAAAACAGATGCTGGGACTTACTACCTGTGTGCCATATTAGACCTGTTTGCCAGAAGAGTTATAGGAGCAAGACTATCGCCCCATAAGGATACATCGTTGGTATTTTCAACATTCCGAGATGCATTTGAGACGAGGAGACATCCCTCCAACCTGCTTTTTCATAGCGACAGAGGCTCTCAATATACAGCCCATGAATTCAGAAATCTGCTTCGAGATTGCAGAGTAAATCAATCTTTCTCCGCTCCGGGAATTCCCTATGACAACGCTCCGATGGAATCTTTCTTTGCCAGCCTGAAGGTAGAGGAAACTTACCGCTTCCGTTATGGAGGTATGAGCGATTTGACCGCCTCGCTCCGGGATTATATCTCATTTTACAACGAGAAGCGCCCCCACTCCAGTATCGGGACTTTGACTCCAATTCAAGCGGAGAACAACTATTACAAAGAAGAAAGCACAGCCAAACATATCGGCTGCGCTCATTTTTCATGCGAAAAATAAGTGTGTGGCCGACTTTTGGAATACAAACAAAAATTCCAAAAAATCGACCACACATCATCTGGTACGAGTGTTCATAACGACAGTCCCGGAAACCCGCATGAAATCAAGGTTTTTCGGCAACAGGCAAACACATTTCACCAATTAGACATATCCGATAAAGCGTTGGTTTGATAACCGGTGCGTTTTTAATACTCATATATAGATGTCTCTTTCAATGAATGCGACTAAACCTAACAAAGAGAGACCCCAACTTGATGTATAGATAGCGTTTTAGGTGGAATATAATTTTGTAAGGGATATGATGCCATCAGCGTGGCGAGATGACATGCTTAAACGTAGATCGAGTTAGGTCGTTATCTCGATCTGACAAAACGACCAGCTGGGGCAGGACCAGCATGGTATCTATATCCCGTTTTCTTTTTTTGCCTTTTGTCGATCCATTAGTATTTTTGTCTGTGCATGGGGAGAAAAGTATGTACTCGATATTCGCCTTTTCTCACGGTCTAAAATTCTATCTGAGTGGACTAACATATGACGCAAAATTGCTAATACCAAGTTGTTAGTCATACCATTATCATGCTTATCATAGAGGTCTTCCGACTCTCGGATTACAGCCTGATAATCGTCAACTTTTTCCAAAAACATCATCCGTTCAATTCGATAATTGGTTGACGGGGCAATGTAGTCTTGCTGCGCCAGATAATCCACGGTATTTTCATTTGCGCCATAAGAAGAAACTAAATTATACAAATTTAGTAACATATCCAAAGAAATATCTTGAAAAAACCGTAAAATGTCCTCTGGCGAGAGCTTTTTCCCTTCAAAGCTCGGATCTCCTTGCCAAGTAATGATTTCTTCAACTAAACCATCGATACTATTGTCTATAGACTCAGACCACTGGTTGAATATTTTATTCGGAAGCTGATATATGGCTAAAACATAATCCTTCTTTGCTGGAGCGGGAAGGATACTTATAAAAGCAGAAAAATTCCTTGCAATAATTTTAAGTTGCAGGAGCGCTCTAATCAATTGGTTGTTCAATTCATCAATTTGTGTTTCATCGTAATCATAAATATCTAACGTTTCGATGGGTACGTCGTGATCTTCTTCAGCAATCGCTCGTTCCTGAATTTCTTCATCTTTTTCGTTGTCTTTAGGCGAGGTTAGTTTTTTAGTTGGTATGGATTGCAAGTATTTGATGCTATTGTGAGAAATATCAAATTCGCTCCATTCGGAAACATAGGATACAGCCTGTTCAAGAAGAAGGCGGGGAATGTTCACATTGTCGGAAATATAAGTCATAAAGAGTAAAATATCTCCATTGATACTAAAACAAGACTGTCTAACAATTGTTTCTAAATCTGCTGTATTTCCTGTATCATGAAATTTGCGATTGAGTGCTTTTGCCACAAAATATGCAAGATGATTTTTACTTGCAAATCGATATTCATATCCGCTCGATGTTCTTAATAAAAGACCAGCATTTACCGTGATTTCAATGAATCTTGCAGACGTAAGATAACGATTGTCATAATACTGGCAGTAGGTTTCTATTACGTCACTGATATGTACTGCACTAATAGGATATTCTTTGTTAAAGTGAATATAGTAAGCAACTTCGCTAAGAGCAACAATAATGTCATTTGAATTTTCCCGGCGGGCTACAAGATTGGGAACTATTGATCTTTCAATAGAGGCCTCAAACACTTTGCTGAAAACCGATGCATCTGACTTATCCAGTTCAACAATATGTTCGCAGTAATAGTCTGCAAATTGGACAACAAAATCAATGTCAGCCCGAAATGCCAATTTATATGAATTCAAGCATTGGTCAAGTGTCCTGGTAATTCCAATTGCCTGTGCTTCATCATTATTGGTTTTGAGTAAGACTATTTTTTTGATAAGAGCCAAGCGTTTATCTGCATATAACCGAGTAATAGCTGCTTTCCTAAATTCCTTATTAGCTTTGATATTGTCCTTCACCAATTGCACAATATCAAATTGAGAAGTTTCCTCGGATGCTACGACTATTATTCCAAATATGTCTTCAATTCCTCGCAAGAATTTGTTGAGATGTTTCGGGGAGATTCTGTGTATGTCATCAATGATTATGGCCTTCTTTTCGGGTGTGACAGACTGAAACAGGGAATAAGAATCATCACCATATGTGTTTTGAACAAGTTCTTTGAGAATATTTTCTTGACTTCTCCCTGTAATGTCGTCTGTTCCGCAATATAGAACGACATATTGGGATCGTAATTCCTTAAAAAGCATTTTTAGAAGTGTTGTTTTCCCTGAATTGCTTCCTCCCATGACAGCGACATATTTGTTCTCTTTTATAAATGAGATGAAGTCTTCTATTTTAGTTACGGTTTGCCCTTTTGAATATTCTTTTGACGCATTAAATCGAAGAGTAGGAAAAATAAAGTAGTCAGAGATATCCTGTGCAATGGTATTTTTAGTATCTTCCATCACAGTAGAGATATAATCTTCACGATAAATCAGTTTTGTACCACATAAAGGTTTTGCTGTTAGGATATGATTTTGGCTTGATGAACTAACGAAAGTTAAGCGGTCAGCGTTCCAGCTAAATTTGTTCAAAGAGTATTTTCTGCTTTCCGTATCAAATACGGCTGCATAATACTCGGAGAACATGGGTGCTGAACTTTGCCACCATGCTTCACCAGCTTGCTTAACGATGCGGCTCCCGTTATCATAAAGGACATTTTGGGCTCCTGGAAGATGCTCATGACCATAAAAAGCGAGAGAACATCGTTGCGCTATGATTCCTTCTAATTCTTTTTTCTGCGAAAATTCAAACCAGTCGGGAGAATGATGCATCGCTACAATTGATATGTCTGCCTCAGATGCTTTTGTTAGCGACTGGATTGCGTCTTCGGGTAAATAGTGCAATCCGTCATCTGAATCACAAGAAAATGGTGCAGTGTTAATCAAATTCGCTTCAATTCTGTATCCGTTTTCAAAATGTAGAATTTTTCGCGTGATTAGTTGACCAAATTCTACATGAGCCATGAAAAAGCATTTATTTCCATTTGAAAAAGAAAAGTATTCTCTCATGCATGAAATTTCGCATTGTAGATGCTTTTCTTTTTCTGTATCAGTAAATGCTCGAATTGTCGCAGAATCCAGCCGTGGTTTTCCACCCCAGTTAATGTCGTGATTACCAGGAACAATTAAAATCTTAACATTTTTCTCACTTATTGAGTATTGATCTTTTAGTGTGGGCACCAAACGTCCTAAAAAAGCAGACGCAGTCTTATACTGATTATATTCTCCAGTTGCTGCAATATCGCCTGAAAGAACGATTACTATTCCTTCGAATGGTGCATAGGTAGCAAGAGAATTAACTACGGCCTGGATTTTTGCTGGATGTGCTCCTTTATTATCTTGTAAGTGAAGATCACTTAATTGTAAAAAGACTATTTTCATTTCCATTCTCCTTAGATATTATCAAGGCAGATTTTCTAATTCGGAGGCAATAATTAAGCCACCTATCCTTTTTCGATAAATCAAAATACTTTTGTTGCATTATACCAAAAAAATTATTTCTTTTCAACCAATTATTTCTCAATTTGCTTTATAAATTACAAAGGGGCTTTATAGAATGCGTTCTTTGCTTTAATCTGCACAAAGGAGATGAAACTAAATGCCCAAACAATATTCAGAAGAATTCAAGAAACAAATCACCGCCATTTGCGCTGCGGGCACACCGCTTGCATTAATCAGTAAAAAGTACCATATATCCCTAAATACTCTCTATCGCTGGCGCAAAGAGTATCAGCGGACGGGGGAGCAGAATACTATGAAAGATTACTCAACCCTCTGCCGCCAATATGAGCGTCAAAGTCACATCGTACAGATTATTCGACTTTCCAATATCATTGATGATGTGCCCCGCCGTAAGCGCCTTGAAATTCTTGCAAGACTACATGAACAATTTGAATGTTATAGCGTTCATGAACTGTGTGAAGCCTTAAACATCTCCCGTGGGACATTTTACAATCACATTTTTCGCAGGGCTGACCGAACAGAGTATTTGCAGAGACAGCAGGAACTCATGCTGCAAGTACAGCGGATTTTTGATGACAGCCAACAGCGTTTCGGGGCTGAAAAGATACGGATCATACTGGCTGAAAACGGAATCTGCGTAGGGAAAAAGCGCATTAGGCAAATCATGCGGGAACTTGAGTTGACCAGCATCCGCGAAAATGCCAAGAGCAGCTATCGGAGTCGGCAGGAATACTTAAAACGCAACTTGGTCAATCAGGAGTTCAGCGTGACACGTCCCAATGAGATATGGGCCAGTGACATCACATATTTCAAAGTCAAGGGCTATGCGGTATACCTCTGCGTTATTATCAACTTATTCTCCCGAAAGGTAGTAGGATACCGAGTTTCCCGCAAATGCAGCACTCATTTGGTGACAGCCACATTCAAAGATGCGTTCCAGGCGCGGGGCAACCCCACAGATTTGACTTTTCACAGTGACCGTGGAGGCCAGTATACCTCTGATACCTTTTATAAGCTACTTCAGCAGGGCGGTGTCAAGCAATCCTTTTCCCGTTCTGGCCGTCCCTGTGACAATGCAGTGGCCGAGACATTCTTTGCTTCGTTTAAGCGGGAAGAAGCATATCGAAGGGACTACTCTTCTGAGGCGGATTTTCGAAAAAGCGTGGATGAGTATGTGCGTTTCTATAACGAACAACGGCCCCATCAGACGCTGGCATATAAATCGCCGGTTCGATTCGAGGAACTTTATGGACAGAAAAAGGCACAGGCTTGTGAGAAAACCTGTGTCTAAAAAGCGTACCTGGACAAATATTTTTTTGCAACTTTTTCTTATTTTTAGAAATACACCGCAGGCAACCTTTCCTAAAAATCCAGTCATTGCAACGGTTGTAGAGCAAAGCAGAGCCGCTTTTCGATAAAATTGTTCGAAAAGCGGCTCTGCTTCACATAACGACAGTCCCGCAAACCCGCATGAAATCAAGGTTTTTGGCAACAGTGCAAACACATTTCATAAATTAAAGAGCTACTATTTTGAATGATAGGGCAGATTTAACTCTATCGCTTACCAATAAGCATTCTGTATACCAGGAGTAATATGGAGTTACTTGTTTATTACTTGTATTTTTGTCGAATAAAACAAAAATAGAGGTTGAAATTGGCTCAACTTTGGTGTATAATACTTCCAATAATATTTATCCAAGTAGATAGGGCTGAAAAGAAAAGGTGATTGCATATGGATGCTTTTACAATTATTACGGCAATTATTAGTATTATCACATTAATTGCTGTGATATATCAGAGCATTAGCATGCGCGTTACGGTCGAAAATCAGATTTACCAAAGTTTTATTAACAATTCGATTGAGTTAGATAAAGTGTTGATTACATATCCTGAAATAAGAAAATATGTATATGGAAGTGAGCCTGTTGATGAAAACACAGCAAATTTAGAGCAGATTATGTCTGCAATTGAATTAATAATTGATATTACTGAAAATATTGAGGTCTATAAAAAGTATATACCAAAATCTCGATATGATGGATGGATAGCATTTCTTAAAGATATGGAAAGAACACCAGCATATAGTTATTTTATGCAGAGATATGGACATTGGTTCACTGTGAGATAATTTTAGATTGAGGTGATTTTATGCCGCATTGTAACAAGCAGATGATATCTTTTTTTCTGACCACAAAATGCAATCTTAATTGTGTATATTGCTATAATATTGAAGAGCGAAAAAAATTGAAAGAGATAACACTTCCTATTGAAATTGCAAAGGCTGGAATTGACTACTTTTTTGCTAACAACAATAGTAGGCATATACGTTTTTATGGTCCAGGAGAACCTACCTGTGAGTTCCAAAGAATGAAGGAAATTACGGAATACGCCAAATCTAAAGACTCATCTGTTTCAGTGGAAATACAGACTAATGGTGTTTTTGGTGATGTAGTTAGAGCTTGGCTTATAGAAAATGCTAATATAATCTGGTTATCTTTTGATGGCCCTCCAGACATCCAAAACCACAACAGACCGATTGCTGGATTGTATCCATCATCACCAATTATAGAAAAAAATGCTAAAGAGCTTATAAGAGGCAATAAAGCAGGAACCCTTAAAGTTGGTGCTCGGATTACCATTACGGATAAAAATGTAAATCGTCAAAAAGAAATGGTTGATTATTTTCTCAGTTTAGGCATTGATTATGTTTGGACAAATCCCCTTTTCCCGTCAGTCGGAGAAGTCCCATTCTGTGAAGATGCGAATAAGCAAAAGGAATATTCATTTAATATGGATCAATATATTGATGAGTATATTCCTACATATCATTACGCAAAAAGCCGGGGTATGTTTTATGGGAGTTTTTTAACATGTAATTTTGATGGGACGGCCAATATAAATTGTAGAGCTTGCACTCCTGTACCACATCTAACACCTGACGGATATGTGTCCGCTTGCGATATGGTTGTTTTAGGTGAACGAGCCTATCATATGGACTGTTTTATTTATGGAAAATGGGATTCGAGCCAAAAGGCATTTGTCTTTTTTAAAGATAAAATTGATGCTCTAAAAAGCAGAACTTCTGATAACCTCGAGCATTGTAAAGGGTGTCCAGCACAATACCATTGTGGTGGATATTGCTTGGGAGAAGTTGTAAATGAAACAGGAAAATTAGATGGGCAAAAAGTAATCACCTGCAAAGCAATTCGGAAATTGTTAAAAGAATTGGGAACCACCGATCCATACCCATATCTTCACCCATAGTTATATAGAAATAGTAGGCATAATGTACAGTTGTATGAATATTTTTAGGAGGTTCTTATGAAAAAAAATTATGTGGTTAATGGTGCGGCTCATGCAGGATTTGGTGAAACAACCGCAAGACTTCTAATCGGGAAAGGGTATAAAGTCTATGGGTTGTATGAAAAAGAGGATCAAAACAATGCAAATGCTTTGCGTAATGAGTTCTCTCCTGATTCTTTAGAGTTGCTTTGCATTGATAGTACAGATTTACTGACTCTAAAAGAAATAGTTAATACTATACCTGCCCCATTGGATGGATTTGTCAATGCATGCTTCATGTATGATATGGATGATTTGGACAATTTTGACTTTAATCTTGCAGAAAAATTGTTTAGAGCAAACTATCATGCACCGATTCTTATTGCGTCACAACTGAAGAAGAAAATGAGGAAAGACTCATCTATTGTAATCGTATCAAGCACCGAATCTGAGCGTGGATCGTACGGCGGGCTGAGCTATGCTGCTACTAAAGCCGCTATCAGTAATGCAGTCAAATCTTTAGCATGTAATTGGGGAAAGCAAGAAAAAATAAGAGTGAATGCCGTAGCTGCTGGCTGGATAGGTGGAGAAATGGACACCGATGGCCCATTTGCTGTTTCTATTGATATTACTCCGCTTGGACGACTTGGTAAAGCAGATGAGGTTGCAAATGTAGTACATTTTCTTTTGTCTGATGCATCCAGTTTTATCAATGCACAAACTATTATGGTAGATGGTGGCTATTTGGCAGTCGATGATATTGCTAAGTATGAATATGAAGAAGCCTTAAAAGAGAAGGCTGGAGAAAATAAATGATGATAAAATCTGTTATTTCTGATAAGGTTGAAGTTAGGAAGAGCAAAATTCATGGAAACGGAATGTTTGCTAAGGCTCCCATATCTAAAGGTGAAGTTGTTTTTATAAAAGGTGGCCATATACTGACTAAAGACCAGTTTTTTTCGTCTGGAACGATCAATAGCTATTTACCCATTGACGATAATTATTTTTTAGCGGCAACATCTCCAGGAGAAGAGGCGAGCATTAAATTATATAATAATCATTCTTGTGATCCGAACTGTGGCCTACGAGGTGAAATAACTTTTGTGGCTTTACGAGATATACCTGTCGGAGAAGAATTGACATGCGATTATGCCTTTATTGATAATGAAGATTATGAATTTGAATGCAATTGTCAAGCTCCCAATTGCCGCCGAAGAGTAACTGGGCGTGATTGGATGTTACCAGAACTTCAGAAAAAATACAAAGACTACTTTGCTATGTACCTCCAAAAAAAATTTATATGAGATTGTGAGGTAGTAAGATAGTGAAAACAAATATAAAAACATTAGGAATAAGAAACTATCTTACAATTGGGGCCGAGATTGCTACTATACTTTCGCTTGTTCTAGCTTGGGCAATGTATCAAGATTCCCAAAAAACTGTCACAGATTCTGATACTAATGTACCAGGGTTTAGCCCAATAATAGTGTTTTTTGTGATCGTAAATGTTGTTATGTTCTCTTTTTTAACATTTACGATTGCTAAATCTCTATTTATTCATTTTAGAGGAAAGTCATATTGTTTAAAGAAAAAGTTTAAAGACTATGTACAGTCCGAATCTGATTACGTACATGCATTAAAACGAGAAAAAAGAGATAAAGATATTTGTAATAGAACTACAAAGGCTTTGGCATCACTAAATCAAAGAACAACATTTGATGAAGACATTTATTATATGCTTCTATACAGTCTGTTTTATGACGCAGAGGGAGATATTAATGTTGTTTCGATTCTTGACGACAATGAATGGGTAGATACACCAGAAGAAGATGAATTTCTAAAACTTAATTTAGCTGTCGCAGATAAGAAAGTTCATCTTAACCGTATTTTTGTTGTAGAAGAAAAAGATATTGCAACAAAATTGGACACCAAGTCTATTCAGAGTTTTATTGAAGCTGATCATGCATATATTCATTTGTTTGTTGTGTTTAAGGAAAAATTATCTCGTAGTATTATCAATAATATTGGGAGCGGTTTTATTGAATTCTATAACTTTGTAGTTGCATGCGATATATTTGAAGATGATGAAATCCGTGGTACTTTGGGATTTGAAAAAGACAAGGTTGATTTTTACCATAAGACCTATATGAGATTAAGTGAATTTTATACACCACTAAATCAGGAATTTGTCAATAAGTATCTAAAAACTACCATATCGATGGAATCTGCTCCACAATGAAGAAAGTTGGAAAAGAAACTTGACTAAGTATTGCCTATTCCTATGAAACAGTTCATTTCCTGATAGCTTTCTGCGCCCGTTATTATAAGTCCTCTACTATCGAACTATTTCTGAAATAAAACTTGAAAATTACATATCATCAATCTACATAGGCCGTCTTTTCTGCAAAGGAAAGGCGGCTTTTTCCATGCCCATACATAGCCGTCTGTTTCGCCGCAGGCGGCTAAATCTATGAAAGGAGGAAACCCCAAATGGCGAAACCGAAAGTGTTGAGTGTAGCAAATCAAAAGGGCGGAGTTGGCAAAAGCACGACGGTCTATAACCTGGGGGCCGGTCTTGCATTGGAGGGAAAGAAAGTCCTCATGCTGGACGTAGACCCCCAAGGGGATTTGACCAAGATGCTGGGCCAGCGCAAGCCCCACAACCTGCCCCTGACCCTTGCCAACGCCATGAACGACGTTGTGGCCGGGACAGAGCCAGCCGACCACCCGGAGATCATGCACCACCATGAGGGCTTTGACTTTGTTCCGGGGAACCGCAGCCTGTCCGCCGTAGAGGTAGGGCTGGTGAACGTGATGAGCCGGGAAACGGTGCTGCGTCAGTATGTGGACAGCGTAAAGCGGGACTATGACTATGTTCTGCTGGATTGCCGTCCCTCGCTGGGGATGCTGGTCATCAATGCCCTGTCCGCATCGGATTATGTGCTTGTCCCCGTTCAGGCGGACTATCTGGCGGCGGAGGACATGACGGAGCTGGTGGGGACGGTGCGGAGCATCCAGCGCCAGA
>ERZ808040.1886-NODE-1886-length-13048-cov-3.395806_pt1 | contig 13048 bp, 10 predicted proteins | sample MGYA00380191_ERZ808040 | MGnify/ENA primary metagenome ERZ808040 (study PRJEB31490, sample SAMN06133395) | mouse gut metagenome | isolation source: J6 | host: mice | place: China: Chengdu | collected 2015-05 ... | reverse complement strand
GCCATGTCAGCCAGCTGGAACTGGGTGTTCTGCAGGGCGGCGATGGGCTTGCCGAACTGCTTCCTCTCCTTGGTGTAGGCGATGGTCCTCTCCAGAGCGCCCTCCGCGATGCCCAGAGCCTGTGCAGCGATACCGATACGTCCGCCGTCCAGGGTATGCATGGCAATCTTGAAGCCCTGGCCCAGCTTGCCCAGCATGTTCTCCTTGGGAACGCGGCAATCTGTGAAAATCAGCTCGTATGTAGAAGAACCGCGGATACCCATCTTCTTCTCCTTGGTACCGAAGGTAAAGCCGGGCGTTCCCTTCTCCACGATGAAGGAGGTAATCTCCTTAATCTTCCTGCCCTTCTTCTCAATGATGCCGGTCACGGCGAAGATGACATATACGTCCGCTTCTTTACCGTTGGTGATAAAGATTTTGGAACCGTTGATGATATAGTCGTCTCCGTCCGCCACAGCCTTGGTCTGCTGTCCCTGCGCGTCCGTACCTGCACCGGGCTCAGTCAGGCCGAATGCGCCCAGCTTCTCACCCTTTGCAAGGGGAACTAAGTATTTCTGCTTCTGCTCTTCTGTTCCGTAAGTCATAATCGGGTCACAGCAAAGAGAGGTATGAGCAGATACGATAACGCCTGTAGTACCGCAAACTTTGGAAAGTTCTTCTACACACATAGCGTAAGTAAGGGGATCACAGCCCTGTCCGCCGTACTCCTTCGGTACAGGAATGCCAAGGAAACCTGCTTTTGCCATTTTTTCAACAGTTCCTCTGGGAAAAACTTCTGTCTCGTCAACTTCCTGCGCTAAAGGCTTAACTTCTTTTTCTGCGAACTCTCTAAAAAGAGTTCTTGCCATTTCATGTTGTTTTGTTAACATAAAATCCATGATATTGATTCCTCCATAAAGTGTTTAATTTTGTATTACTTAGAATAATCATAAAAACCTTTTCCGGTTTTCTTTCCAAGCTTTCCTGCACGTACCATCTTGCGAAGAAGTGGATGAGGACGGTATTTAGGATCGCCTGTCTCATTCAGCAGTACTTCCATGATGGCAAGCACGATATCAAGACCAACCAGATCACCTAGTGCAAGAGGTCCCATAGGATGGTTCGCACCAAGCTTCATAGCCTCGTCGATGTCAGCTACGCTTGCTGTGCCGTCAGCATAGATTCCGATTGCTTCATTGATCATAGGGATCAGGATTCTGTTTACAACAAAGCCGGGCGCTTCCTTCACTTGTACAGGTGTCTTGCCAATTTCTACAGAGATTGCTTTAATCTTTTCTACCATTTCATCAGGTGTATTTTCACCGGCAATGACTTCTACCAGTTTCATTCTGTCGGCAGGATTGAAGAAGTGCATACCAATCATAGGTCTGTCCAGTCCAGCGCCGATTTCTGTGATAGATAAAGAAGAAGTGTTGGATGCAAACATGCAATCTGGCTTAACGATATCCATCAACTCTTTGAAGGTATCCTTCTTGATCTTCATGTTTTCAGGTGCAACTTCTACAATCAAATCGCAGTCTGTACAGATATCCTTTAAACCGCAGGTAATCTTAGCCATAATGGCATCAGCCTTTTCCTGTGTAATTTTCTCTTTGCTTACCAGGAAATTCATGTTTTTCTGGATCCTTGCTTTTCCGCCTTCAGCGAACTCCATTTTGATATCGCAAAGACATACTTCGTATCCGTCTGTCATTGCAAATGCCTGTGCGATTCCGGCACCCATGGTACCTGCACCAATAATACCTACTTTCATTTTCAAATCCTCCTATATGCTATGTTGGTTTTGTATTTATCACCGCCTTATGGCAGTGTTAAACTCTTTTTAGCAGTTCTTGAACGGCTCTTTTACTTTTTCTTTGTTCTTGTCAAGGAAGAATGCCATACCATATTTCTGGTCTTCTGTCTCAAAGCAGTCGCCAAATAATTTTTCTTCAAGCACGATTGCCTGATCCATATCTACGTCCAAGCCTTCGTTGATCGCTTTCTTGCAGTTGCGCACTGCAATAGGAGCATTTTTCGCGATGCCTGCCGCCATCTTTTCTGCTGCGGGCATCAGTTCTTCCTGGGTATAAACAGCGTTTACAAGACCGATTCGCAGCGCTTCATCCGCTTTGATATTCCTTGCCGTATAGATCATCTGTTTTGCCATGCCTGCACCTACCAGACGTGCAAGACGCTGTGTACCACCAAAACCAGGTGTGATTCCAAGTCCAACCTCAGGCTGTCCGAATACAGCATTGTCAGAACAGATTCTGATATCACAGCTCATGGAAATCTCACATCCGCCGCCCAGTGCAAATCCGTTGATTGCTGCAATTACGGGAATAGGAAAAGTCTCCAGCTTGCGGAACACATCATTTCCTTTCTTTCCGAAAGCTTCTCCCTCTGCCTTGGTGAGTGTGCTCATCTCTCCGATATCTGCACCTGCCACAAAGGACTTCTGACCGGCGCCTGTGAGAATCAAACATCTTACTTCCTCAAGATTAACCGCATCTAAGGTCTGATCCAGTTCTTCCAATACCGTTGAGTTGAGTGCATTAAGCGCCTTTTCACGACTGATGGTAATCACGCCATATGCGCCCTTTTGTTCGTATACGATAAATTCCATTTTTACGACTCCTTTTCTCTTTATATATTTATGCGTCCTGCGGCCGCAGATTCTGTTTTTCGCAGTTCTGCCCCAAAACCTTCAAAACACATATCCTTCATAAACGTGCAATGAAGAATGACCCCGCAGAGCCATTCTTCCCACATGATTCTTTCATGAAACATGGCTCTCCCATGCGTTATTCACAGCTTAGAAGTTCTGTTCATGTTTTCATGTTTGTGATCTAATCTTCCATTTTTACGATGGTAGAGCATCCCATACCGCCGCCGATGCACAAAGTTGCAAGACCTGTCTTAGCGCCTCTTGCCTGCATCTCATGAAGCAGTGTAACAAGGATACGGCATCCGGAAGCTCCTACAGGATGTCCAAGTGCAATAGCGCCGCCGTTAGGATTGAGCTGTTTGTCAACGTCAATTCCCAAATCCTTTCCTACTGCAACAGACTGTGCTGCAAAGGCTTCATTTGCTTCGATGATATCGAAGTCTTCAATCTTCATGCCTGTCTTAGCCATAACCTTTTGGGTTGCTGCCACAGGACCAATGCCCATCACTTCAGGTCTTACGCCTGCAAGCGCGCCAGCCACGAAAGTAGCCATAGGCTTAACGCCTAATTCTTTTGCCTTTTCTTCGCTCATGACAACAATTGCTGCCGCACCATCATTGATACCAGACGCATTGCCGGCTGTCACGAATCCGTCAGGGTTGATAGGACGAAGCTTAGCAAGTCCTTCAATTGTAGAACCAGCACGAGGTCCTTCATCTACCTTGAATTCAACCATCTCTTTTTTCTTTTTAACCATAACGGGTACAATCTCAGCATCAAATGCGCCCGACTTCTGTGCAGCTTCTGCTTTCTGCTGGCTCTTTAATGCAAATGCATCTAATTCTTCTCTCGTAAGTCCCCATTCTTCGCAGATATTGTCTGCTGTTCTGATCATATGGTAATCGTTGAATGCATCCCAGAGCGCATCCTTGATCATGGTATCAACCAATGTGCCATTGTTCATTCTATATCCATAACGTGCCTGAGGAATTGCATAAGGAGCCATGGACATATTTTCCATACCGCCTGCAACAACGATATCTGCATCTCCTGCCATAATCATCTGTGCAGCCTGGTTCACGCAGTTAAGACCTGAACCGCATACAACATTCATGGTAACTGCAGGTACTTCAATCGGTAAACCTGCCTTAATAGAAGCCTGACGGGCTACGTTCTGTCCCTGTCCTGCCTGGATAACACATCCCATATAGACCTGATCCACTGCTTCAGGTGCTACCCCTGCTCTGTTTAAAGCTTCTTTAATTACAATTGCTCCAAGCTCTGCGGCAGGTACTGTGCTCAAGGAACCGCCCATTGTACCGATAGCAGTACGGCATGCGCCGGCTAAAACTACTTTTTTTGCCATTATTCTTTCCTCCGTTTTATAAATAACTTGTTCTATTTTTTCTCTACAATGATTGTTAATTTTTTATCATTGCGAACAGATTTATTATATCATAGGGCACTCGTTTTTGCAATCTATTCCATTGGCAATTCACAAAAAATTTAACTGAAATTGAAGCAAAAACCCTGAGCCTGAAACTTTTTTATTACGCATAAATTTACTATTGGACACATATGTTTATGTAACCTGCTTTGTAATAGGTGTCTTATGAAAAAAATCCGCCGTTACCTCACCACATTTGCCGTTTGTCTTTTGCTTGCGGCAGTCTGCCTTCTCATAGAAAACCGCATAACCACAAAAGAATATTCGGCCATCGAAGTTGCCGCCGGCGCCAACGGCGACTATATCAAATGGGTAGATTTCAATGTTTCCTACGAAGCGCTCTGCGCCGCTTATGAACTGGATGTTCAAAGCTATGATGCTCCCGTACATCTTAACTGGATCGAACTGCTTGCCTATGCTGGCGCTAAAAGCGGAGGGTCTTTCGAAAAAGACAGTGTCGCTCTAATCAAAAAACTGGCCTCGGAACTTTCGGAAGGCAAAACTACCTTAAAAGAACTGACCAAAGATATGAAATACTATGATTATTATTATGAAGCCTACGAAGCGGTTCTTGGAGGTAGGGTTGGAGAATATGAGATAGAACAGGAAGATGAAGGGGGTACAAAAACTTGGAAAAAGGTGTATGGACTAAAGGCCTTCTCTCCCATTGCCAAAGGCTTTGAATACAGCGATTATGATGATTTCGGTTCTTCCCGAAGCTACGGATATAAGCGGCAGCATTTAGGCCACGACATGATGGGGCAAATCGGAACGCCCGTAATCGCAATTGAATCGGGCTATGTGGAGGCGCTTGGCTGGAATCAGTACGGCGGCTGGCGCATCGGTATCCGCAGCTTTGACGGCAAACGCTATTATTACTATGCCCATCTGCGCCAGAACTTCCCTTATGCCCTGGATCTTAAAGAAGGAAGCGTGGTCACTGCCGGAGACGTCATCGGCTACATGGGGCACACTGGATATAGCACCAAAGAAAACACCAATAACATCGACACGGTCCACCTCCATTGGGGTTTGCAGCTAATCTTCGATGAATCCCAGAAAGAAGGAAACAATGAAATCTGGATCGACTGCTACGCCTTAACCCGTTTTCTCTATAAAAACCGCTCTCTCACCGAAAAAAATCAGGAGACCAAAGAATGGTTCCGCCATTTTCAGATGAAAGACCCTGCCGTCGTCGAATACACGCAGAATGGTTCCTCAAAAGCCACCCCTGACGCATAATCTTTACGAAGGATCCTTATATACAAACTCACGCTGAACCACAAAACTCACAAAAAACAAGAATACGTCCACCGGTATCTTCACCGCCACCTCTGCCCCTCCAAATAAAGGGTAAAGGCGGTTTACCAGAAAAGCGCTCAGTGCCACCTGAACCACCGCAAGCAGGGCATAACGGGGCAGAGTGGTCTTCACCGCCACCTCACTCTGAAACACCACTTTGAGATTCAGGGTATAATTGTAAAGCGCTGAAAGAATCCTTGCAAGGACGGTAGACGCCGTAATATAGGTGATACTTCCCCACTGTCCGTCCTTCATCAAAAAACAGAACAGGGAAAACAAAGCCAAATCGACCACACTGGATGAAACAGAGGAAAACAGGAATTTTCCAAAAATCATGTAAATCTTCATGGAATCCTTTATAGGATGAAAATGGCTCGTCTTATTTTCCTCTATATAAATCGTGCGTATGGGCACCTCTACTATTTTGATTTTTTTGTTTTTGGTTTCCAGCAGCATATTCGTCTCAAACTCAAACCGCTCTCCCTTCACCGTAAGGAGTTGTTCCATAAATGCTGCTGGAATCCCCCTTAGTCCTGTCTGGGTGTCACTGATCGTAATACCTGTCAGATACTTCATCACCACCCTGGTGCACTTGTTGCCAAATTCCGAGCGGGCGGGCACATTCTCGCCTTCAAAGCACCGACACCCCAGAATAAGAGCATCTTCATTTTTAATCAACGCATCCACACAAGAAAGAATGCATTCAGGAGAATGCTGTCCATCAGAGTCTGCCGTAATCACGCCGGGCATTTCTTTGTACGCCCAAAGGCAGTAATGAAACGCCGTTTTTAACGCCCTTCCCTTTCCCTGGTTGACCGCATGATGCAGAACAATGCACCCGTATTTTTCTTCCGCCTCTTTGAAAAAATGCGCGTATGTTTCCCCGCTTCCATCATCCACCAGCACGATGTTGCGAAAACCTGTTTCTTTCAATTTATAAAGCAGTCCAGGCAGCTTATCATCCGGCTCATAGGAGGGGATAATAATCGGCACATTCCATCTTTGTTCCTCTTTTTTCATACTATCCAATAACCCTTCTAGAATTTCACAAGGCGCAGATTCCCTGCCTCTTCTATTACTTTATACAGACAGCTGTATTCAAATTCCGAATCCTCCAGCAAAGTTTCAAACAGCGCTTCCCCATTTTCAGTAAGTTCGTCCACATACAAAAAGTCTGCATGCGCATCCAAAAGTGCATTCACGATATCCTGACTTTCAGCTGAAGTGGCATCCACATTTCCGTACATGACCGACACCGGCGCTGCCTCAAACCCTACATAGGTATTTCTCACCCAACTCACATCCGATATATCCCTTAAATATAATACACGTCCAACACTTCCTTTTTCAGCGCCATCCACTTTATCCAAAAAACTTTCCGCATTTTCATCCACGATTTCACCGCGCTGTGCCATAACTTCCTCCACTGTGTCCCTATAACCGATCAGCGCCCGGTAAGCACTGGTATAGTCTGTGGTCAAAAGTACAAATATCATACATGCAATGGCGCCTGTTTTCGGCTTTTTCCCATTCAAGGCCAAAAATGCGGTCAGGTATAAACCTCCTATGGTAAAAGGCGCCCCATATCGTTCGATGGACGAGACCATTCCAAAGGGCTCCAGATACTGGGTCTCCACAGCAAAAATCGTCAAATGGCTCAGCAGATTAATTCCATAAAATATGCCCCCCGTGACTGCAAGAAAAATTCCCACAAGACCTGCCTTCTTCCTATCCAGCTCTTGAAATCTATACAATAAAAAGATACCTACGAGAAGCAGCAGATAGAGCGCAAGGGGGCTTAAATCAATTCCGATCGTTTTCCATCTGTGCAGAGGCCATTTAAGAAATGCTTCCGTAAATGCTTTTACCATCTCTTTCTGATAAGCTGGGATGTTCATTCCCCCTGTCGCCATTCGAATAGCGGTTCCGGTCAGTTTCGCTACTCTCCTGTTCAGCACGCAAAATACCAGCCATGAACCTTCTGTCAAAACTGGAAGCAGCGTAACGAAAAGCAGCCCCCGCCTGTCCGTACTTTTTTTCCACTGACCAGCCTCTTGCCTTCTATGCATCATAAAGTGATACGCATAGTCAAACAATAACCCAAATGCTGCCCAGATAAAGCCTGTATTTTTACAAAGCACAAGCACCATAAGAAACAGTGCCTGACGCCCATAATAGAAAAAGCTTTTGTGATCCTTCCTATCGATCACTGCCGTCAGAAAGGCGCCGTATGCCACTGCCATAGTCAAATCGGCACAACAGCCGTCACACCAGAACACCTCCGCCACTGCTGGAAAAAGCCAGAGGACTGCCGCCCCTGACGCCATCATGAAAATATTTCTCTTTTTCAGGACTTTAAGCAGCGGGAAAAGAAACGACAGATTCATGAAATAGTACCCGGCGAACATAAGACCTTCCTTAAATTCTGAAGGAGAGAAATGTAAAAACCACCACTTCATCATCTGCGTACCTGGCGGATAATCTCCAAATTCTGCCGCCACATTGGCATATTTCGATGCAAATCCGTCCAGATAAAAAAGAGATTTTACATCCGTAGCCCAGAAATTATAGTCATCCCACCAGCTCACCGCTTTACCGCTTACACACGCAGCCACTGCCACCGTCATCCCAAACGCTGTCATTGCCGCCGGGCTTAGGAGCTCCTTCCGGGCAAATGCCATCACTTCCTTACGCTGCTCCGCACTCCGCCGTAACACATAAATCACAGATGCCAGAATCCCTGCCATAGCGATATAATCCGAAAAAGAAAGGGCTCTGAAAAAGGAGAGCACATAAAGGAGAAGAACCAGCAGGGAACTGCCCACCGGAACCGATTCTGCCAACTGAAGCTTAAACTTCCACGAAATAAACAATAATAAACAAACAAAAGCAATAATATGAATTACAAACATGTGCTCAACTTCCTTCCAACATGTTAAACCAAAACAAACACTGTCCGCTCCGCTACCAGTTTATTGTAACAAACACTGTCCGCTTCGCTACCAGTTTATTGTAACAAACACTGTCCGCTTCGCTACCAGTTTATTGTAACAAAAAGATGTGTAGGAGGCTACACATCTTTTTGTTTATTAATATTTTGTTATAAAATCTTTTTTAATATTCGGGTTCGATTAATCCGTAGGTGTTTCCCTTACGTTTGTATACCACATTCACCTGATCTGTCTCTGCATTGAAAAATACGAAGAAATTATGTCCGAGCAATTCCATCTGGATACAGGCATCTTCCGGATACATGGGCTTGATATCAAACTTCTTGTTGCGGATGATTTTAATTTCTTCCTCCTCCATGTATTCCTTCTCAAGAAATTCCTTCTTAAAGTAACTTTCCGACTGCTTGTGGTCCGTCAGCTTATGCTTGTACTTCTTCAGCTGCCTTTCTATGATTTCCTCCACCAAATCGATGGAAACATACATATCATTGCTCACCTGTTCAGAACGGATGATACTTCCCTTGACAGGAATGGTAACTTCAATTTTCTGTCTGTCCTTCTCAACGCTCAGTGTTACATGAATTTCGGTTTCCGGAGTAAAATATTTCTCCAGTTTTCCAATCTTATCCTCGACTGCACTGCGTAGCCCCGGTGTAACCTCAATATTTTTGCCAGCAATAATAAAATTCATATTCATCATCCTTTCCTTGGATTATTGTGTAAACATTATACCACATCTTGTATCCGTTATGCAACAATTCCTATTTCTAGTTTTAGTGCTACAGTCATTTTCAAACAATTCTATTTTGCCTGTATCTGTGATATTTCCTCCACTTTTTCATTAGTTTATCATAATTCACAAAACGCCCGTTCTTATTGGCAAATCGAAAGAAATATGAATTTCGTTATTTCGTTGGTGGATAATGTGGATAACTCCGTGTATAACTTGAAATTCCTTTGTTTATCACCTTTTAAATGTGGATATCTTTTTTTGGTTTTTTCCTCCCATAATTCTTTTTTTGAACATGCCAATTCCGTATTTGTATAACTTGTACAAGTCTGCTTTTGTCAAGGTGTTTTAGAAGTAAAAATAATTTCAGATATCTTCTTAAAAAACTTTTGCAATTTCACCCTTTTTATCTCATCCTATAGACGGTTTCATTCACAGTAACAGACTCCACGCTCTGGAAATCCACCAGCCGGTTAAAAACAATTACAAATTGATTTTTCTCATCCCCCCGGCTATACCCCACATTGTCAACATATGTTTCGCAGGAATGAATCCCTTCTATTTCATGTTCATGTACAAGATAGCCGGTTCCATCCTTAAAGTTAATGGACACGTAATAGATATACCATGGATCGTATGCCTCCTCCTTAGACAAACCAAGACCTGCATTCCTGTCAATAGTCATGGAAATGGGAGAAAGGTAGATACTGCCTCCCTGTTCATTTACATATTCCGCCCTTTCAGCCCTTGAATCTAACGGAACAAAAAGAGATTCTGTCCGCATCTCCTCCTCTATGCTTTCCTCATCAGGACGATAATAAATCTCCATGGTCAGCCCTTTCTTCGTCCAAGCTGAAGACTCTGGCACAACATAATCGTAGCAATAGAGCCTGTCCTTTGTCGACTTATCCAGATCTACAAAGATTCTTTCGCCCCCCTCAAAATAAAGCATAAAGGGAGCATCTTCTGAAAACCATGCGCCCTTGCTCTCATTATCAAGCTGGCTATAACAAAACCCATCGACGCCGCCTTCCCTTTCCAGCATAAATTCCACAACGGCAGCGTTACCGTCGCAGACAGATGTAAGGATTGTCAGCCTGACATCACCGATTTCCTTCACAATCGGTTCACGGGACACCACACCGCCAATCAATTCCTCCGCCTTGTCAGGATCTATATCCGCATATTCCACTTGTGGATACGTGATGATACATGAACTGTCTTTTTCCGCATCATACAAGACCTCCTCATGGGACTGGATATCTTCTTTTCCCTCTCTTCCCCATATTCTGCTGAAAAAATCGTTGTTTGCCGCATATGTAATCCCCGGCGCCAATAAGATCGCCAACACTGCTGCCGCCGCCTTCATTGCCTTTCCTTTTACCCGCCAATATACTTCTCTCCGATATCTGTTTATCATTTTCTTTTTATCAGCCTTGTAGCGCTGAGAAAATTCATGCGTTCCATCGAATGCATCAAATGCTTCGATAGTGATCTCAAGCTCCTGCAAAGCTTTATATTCCTTGTTATACTTCATACGCTTTCCCGCTCCATCCATTCAATCTTTAACATTTTCTTTGCCCGCTCAAATCTTTTTCTTACATTTACCTCTGAAATACCCAGCGCTAAAGAAGTTTCTTTTACAGAAAGATTTTGGACGGCCAGGCAGTCCACCACATCATAGTACTTTGGGCGCAGATGCAAGATCAATTCTTTCATCTCCGTCTTCTGTACTCCATCCTCTTGCAGCGGCAGTCCTTTTTCGTATATATTTTCATTGAAAAAGCTGACAAATTCGTGCTCTCTCTTTTTCTTATTGTAAAGATCTATAGCAGAATGCTTTATCACCGTGATCAGATACCTTTTGCAGGAATCTGACTGCGCATCCTCAAAATAGACCCTTCCTTTCATCAATTTTAGAAAAGCCTCCTGTACCGCATCTTCTGCTCTCCCAGAATCCTGCAGAATGCGGTAAGCTGTCTGATACATCTTCTGCTCATATAGCAGATAGCATGTCTCAATGAACCCTGTCAGCGCTTTTTCACTGAGCGCTCCTTTACTGTGCATTTTCCACCTCTTCTACTGTATTTGAGGAATGTCAAACATATATCCTTCCTCATAGCATCCATATATCATAATTTTGCATTCACGGCATAGCGCACTGGCATCTTCTATGGGCACAAAGAAACCTACTGTAATTGTTTTTGTCTCGCCTTCCTTCACCAGTACATGATAAAAATCCGCATCTTTTCCTCCTTCAGATAAATATACAGGCAGCGATCCCGACCACACATCTCCCTCCTTATATTTTTGGGGTCCTATCGTGAATAAAGACAAATTTATGCTTCCATCTTGGTAACTCCCTTTATAATCTATATTGCTAATATCCACCTGCACCGTAAGAAACTTACTTTCATTGAGATAGCTTTGGGCATCAATTGTATACATCTCATCGAAGGAGACTGATGCCTCCTCAGGGCTTTCATACAATTTAAAGTCATGCAATGTATAGACCATGTTTCCCTCTTCAAACAAATTTTTCTCCGGTCCCATCTCAATTACCACTGCATCATCTGCACAAACCGTGTCCTTTGTACTTGCCGCATCTGCCCCGCCTAAATCCTCCGCTTCCCTGGCTGTATCTTCCCATCCCGTTTCTTCTTCCGCAACAGGAATCACTATCTCATCCTGCATTTTTTGCCCGCGGCATCCTTCCAGCAGCAACATACCGCATATCATGACTACAATTAAACCTTTGTTCCTCATATCTTCGTGCTCCTTCCATTTCTGTTGTATGTAATCCTACAATCACACATATCACTTACACCTTATATAACCCCCGGAAAAATAATTTTGTGACATTTAAAAAGGACATTTTCACCGAAGTGAAAGTGTCCTCTTTTCTATGTGTCTCTATTTTTTTCTTAGAAGATTCTTCTGATGGAAAGAATCGAACGATAAGTTGCACTGGAAACAATGATGCCTGTTTTCGCTGTGGAAGCATGAACAATCTGTCCATTTCCTACATATATTCCCACATGCCCAGAATAACATATGATATCGCCCGGCTGCGCATTCTCAAGCCCATTCACGGCTGAACCCACGCTTCTGTCTGCAGAGGATGAATGTGGCAGGCTGACACCAAAGTTGTTGTAAACACTCATTACAAATCCAGAACAATCAGCACCATTGGTAAGGCTGGTGCCGCCCCATACGTAAGGATTTCCTACGAACTGGCACGCAAAATCCGCTACTGATTTACCTAACTCACTTCCGCTTCCTGAAGTAATGACCGGTGCGATCACTTCTTTTTCCTGTGAAGCAGAACTGCCCTGCGCTGCTGCCTGTCTTTCTCTTGCTGCCCTGGCTGCCGCTTCCTGTGCTGCCTTTCTCTCTGCTGCTTCCTTGGCAAGTCTTGCCTCTTCTTCTTCCTTAGATTCTGCTTTTACAAATTCTGTAGAAAGTGTGACATAATCTGTTGATACATATCCATCGCCTTCCTCTATGTTCACCTTGACCCATCCATCTAATTCTTCTGTTACCAGAAGCTGATCCTCAATCGGTATCAGTCCCAGCACAGTCGTATCAAGACCGGGATTTTCTCTTACTTTTAATGTAGTGGTTGTAACTGTTGCAATTCTGGTTCCCACTGCTTTTGCAAGCGCTACGGCATCATCACCTGTCACGCAGTACTCAGCTTTCACATATCCGGTAACACTTCCAGAAGTAATCTTGTACCATCCATTTTCTTCGGATATAAACTCTCCTACCGATTTGTCATACAACTTTCCAAGAATCTCACCCTGTTCGCTGGGAATACTTCTTACATTTACATAATCATTTACTTTCGCAATAACCAGAGACTTAAATCCTTCTTCTTCTCTCTTTGCCTCAAGCTCTCTTTCTTTCTGATTGACTGTTTTTGTAGTGGAAGCCATCATAGTCTCTTCAATGACTTTTTCTTCCTT